>OMGS01000007.1_pt1 | contig 269509 bp, 208 predicted proteins | sample 1646081 | NCBI WGS metagenome assembly OMGS01 (sample SAMN05578591, study PRJEB25193) | human gut metagenome | biome: Human Microbiome; feature: human-associated habitat; material: feces | host: Homo sapiens | place: USA:Birmingham | reverse complement strand
CCGTTGGCGACAACGGAGCCATACGGGGATCGACAGCAGCGATAACCGCGTTTTTTCCGGAATGCCCCCTTTGAAACGCAAAGCGTTTCAAAGGTAATCCGCTCTAGACCAGGATTGCACCCATGCGGACGCCGGATCTGGAAATTCTTCTGAAGCGGCATGGCTTCCCGCTGTATGTCTATGACAGAAAAGCGATATCCGGGCGGATCGCCCGGCTGCGGGACATCTTCAACGGCTTCGACATCCTGTATTCCATGAAGTGCAACAGCAACCGCGAAATCTGCCGGCATATGGCGGATTGCGATGCGGGCATTGACGCGGCCTCGAAAAATGAGGTGCTCACGGCGCATGCTCTGGGCGTTCCCAGAGAAAAAATCCTGTTTTCAGCCCCCGGTAAAAGCGATGACGATCTGCGGGAAACGTTGGATAAATGCCTGATTATCGCTGATTCCTATACCGAGCTGCAAAGGATCGACGCCATCTGCGCAAGCCGGAACATAACGTGCGCGGTGGGCCTGCGCGTCAATCCGGATTTTTCCTATGGGCCGGGACCCTGCCCGGCCATGCGGCCCGGCCTGCCCGACAAATTCGGCGAAGACGAGGAAGGCTTGCCCGCGCACCGGGATTTTTTGCACCGCCTGGAGCATGCGCGCCCGACGGGCATCCATGTCCATGCGCGCAGCCAGGTGCTCAGCGCCGATGCCCTGGGCCGTTGCTTCGAGCATGTGGCGCGTCTGGCCCGCGTCTGGAATCACGGCCTCGGCATGCCCCTTGAGTTTATCGACTTCGGCGGCGGCCTCGGCATTCCCTACGCCGGGGAAATGCGATCCCTGAACATGGAACGGCTTCGCGGACATCTGGCGGGCCTGCTGCGGCTTATTCCGCAAGATGGTCCGGTTCCGGCGCGCCGCTATGTGGAAAGCGGACGTTTTCTGGTGGGCGATGCGGGCGTCTTCGTCACCCGTATTGTTGACATCAAGCGCTCGCGAGGCAAAACTTTCGTCATCGCGGCGGGCCTGCTCAATCATTTTCTGCGTCCGGCCATTGCGGGCCTGTTTGAGGCCCTGCCGCTTGAACCGACATACGCCGGACCTTGCGAACCCTTGTGGAGCGGGCGCGGTACATATGTTCCCAAAGCCCTCGGCCTGCCCGCGCCCGCTGAAATAGTCACCATCTGCGGCAATCTGTGCACCGGCATGGATACTGTGGCCAGAGACGTCGTTCTGGAAAACGCCGTTGTGGGCAATATGCTGATTTTTGAAAACGCGGGCGCGTATGCCGCCGCGCTGAGTCCGCACGGTTTTTCCAGCCATCCGGAAGCCAGGGAATTCCTGTGGGGCTGAACCTCACGAAGCCTCTCCGCACAACGCAATAAGGAAACACCCATGATCAACAGCCTGCGCCAGGGTCTGACCCGCTATTTCACTCCGGAACAACTGGCCAGGCTGCGCGCCGCGCGCGTGGGCCTGGCCGGGGCCGGCGGCCTGGGCTCCAATACGGCGCTCATGCTGGCACGTTGCGGGGTGGAGGATCTGCTGCTGGTTGATGACGACATGGTGGAGCCGTCCAATCTCAACCGCCAGCAGTTCTGGCCGCGCCATCTGGGAAGCCCCAAGGTGGAAGCCCTGGCTGAGTTACTGCGCGAGCTCAATCCGGACATCCGGGTGGAGACGCGGCGGCTGCGCCTGGGCCCCGCCGATCTGCCGGAAATCCTGCCCTCCTGCCCGATCTGGGTGGAAGCCCTGGACGATCCGGAAGCCAAAACCATGCTGGTGGAGCGTGCCCTGCTGGACGGGCGCATGGTGGCCAGCGCCTCGGGCATGGGAGGCTACGGCGGCCCCCCCATGCAGAAACGCCGCCTGGGCCGCCTGACCCTGGTCGGGGACTTTACCACCGACGTGCTCGCGGCCCCGCCCCTGGCCCCGCGTGTCACCCAAGCCGCGGCCCTGCTGGCCGACGCCGTGCTGGAATTTATTTTGGGGGAGGAAGCATAGAGGTGTGCTGCGGTCAGGGCAAAGGCTTGACGGAAATTTCGCGGTAGACGCCCCTGGCCGGGTCAAAGGCAATGACGCGTTCCGCCCAATGGCGCAACGGCTCGTCAGACTCGCAGGAACCTTCCAAGCCTATGGGCAAATCCGGGGCGACGACGTGGAAAGCGTCCCAGGAGCGACCGTCGATACGGCGTTGTTTGACCGTCACCGCCGGGCCTGCAGAGCTGTAGCCCGCGTTGAAAAAACCGAGCGGGGTGTAGAAATTATCCCCGCAACCCAGAAAAAGCTGACTGGCCCATAGATTCAAGAGCGGGTCTTCGTTGAACATGAAATCCATGATGCCGTCATGGTTGAGATCCGTGGGGACGATATTACGGGTTTCGCCATGATACGCGGATTCCAGCTGCTGCTGCCGGGGCCAGTCTTCCCTTTTTTCATGCGCCGCCGTGAGCCGCTTCGGGTCAAGAGGCAGAACAGTCATGATTTCCAGTTCTCTCCAGCGTTCCTTGGCTTCTTCCACCCCGATGCGGGCCTCGGGCGTTCCCACCCGCCGGATGCTCGCCGCAAGCCGGGCCGCTTCAGCGGACTGCCCGGATGCGTCCTTCTTTGCCTTACGGCCGGACTCCCGCTCTTTTCGCTCCTCGTCGTACTTCAGGCTCTCCAGCTCCCGCGCTTTTTGGGCGTCGTCATAGGGCATCAGCTCCAAATAAAAGAGAGGGGCATCGGCGGGCATGCCCGCCCCCCGGCACTGCGGCGGCTTGAAGGCCGCATTGGCCGCACAGAGCGGCAGCACAGCCGGTGCGAGCAGGGCCGCCAGCATCAGCGGAACCAGCAGGGCCGGAACAAGGCCGCGCAAACGCCGGATATGGGCAAAACGCAGACGCCCCATGCGGGTTCCCCTTCGGAGGACGGATTAGGGCATTTCAACTTTGGAATTGGCACAATTTCAAAGCGAATCTGCTCTGGCGTTGAACCGTTTGCAAAAAATTCAGCACGCCCGCATTCAGGCCATTGGCGGCCCCTCTGCCCGCAACTGTTCCAGCACGCCCGCATCAGCGGGCAGAAAGCCCAGCTCCGGGGCCTCGGCCGGAGTCACCCAGCGCAGATTCTGGCCTTCCGCCGGGCAGGGCTCGCCGCTGAAGGCCGTGACGTGGAAAAAGTGCAGACGCACACGAAAGCCGCGCTCCGCGTAACTGTGTTCCAGGCTCTGCCAGAAGCGGCACTCGCGCACGCCGATGCCCAGCTCCTCGGCCAGCTCGCGGGCAAGGGCCTCGGCCGGGCTCTCCCCTGCCTCCAGCTTGCCGCCGGGAAATTCCCAATAGCCTTCCAAAGGCTTGTCCGTGGGCCGCTGCGCGGCCAGAAAGCGCCCGCCGCGCCAGATGATGCCCGCAGCCACTTCAATGAGCCGCGGGCCGTCGCTCTTTTCCGTCATAATACGCCCTTGTCTGAGACAGATTTTTTGCAGCCGCTTAATGCGCAAAACCTTTGGCAAACCCCATCAAAAACCAAAGGGCAATCAGACCAAGCAAGCCCTCGGCGATCAACATACAGGCAAGAGTCATGTACCTAGTTCGCCAGGCAAGAAGAATGCCCCCCATAAACCAAGCCAGAGGCGTCACATAGGGCGTCACACAGCGAAGGCTCTCCAGTGTCCCCACAAAAGCAAGCGGATAGGCTATAACGGCCATGATCACCAGTTGCCATAACCACGAAGGTCGCTCGGCAGGCGCACTTTCTCTGTCCTGCGCAGCATCTTTTCCGTCGGCAGGCATCACATCCTCACTCAGCCCCGACTTTGATAGCCGTTATTTTTTCTTCCAGCCCCGCCATTTCTTCCAGCAGGTCCTCGCCGCGCCGCTTGCATTCCTCAAAGCGCTTGAGCAGTTCGCCGGAGCGGCTGTGGTCCGCATAGACCTCGGGATCAGCCAACCGGCCTTCCACCGCGCTCTGTTCGTCCAGCACGCGGGCCAGTTCCTCTTCCAGAGCCGTATACTTGCTTTGCAGGGGTTTGAGTTCCTTGTGCAGGGCGTTGCGTTTCTCGGCCTGCTCGCGCTTGAGGCGCTTCTGCTCCTCACGTGAGAAACCGGGCGCGACCTCCCGCGCCGCTTCGGAGCTCATTTTCGGCAGGCCCGCCGCGCTCAGGGCCGCGCCGCCCCGGCTGTCCGTTCCGGCCCCGGCTAGGCGCGCCCGGCGGTCGGCGTCATAGGCCGCGAATCCGGCATGGATCGTAATGCCGTTTTCATTCAGTTCCCAGGCTTCGCCCCCCACCTGCGACAAAAGCCAGCGGTCATGGGCCACCATCAGCAGGGTACCGGTGAATTTTTGCAAAGCCAGGACCAGGGCTTCGCGGCTTTCCAGATCCAGATGGTTGGTGGGCTCGTCCAGCAACAGAAAATTGCAGCGTTTCAGAAACAGGCTGGCCAGGACCAGGCGGCTTTTCTCGCCGCCGGACAGGGCGCTGACCTGGCGGTCGAAATATTCCTGCCCCAGCAGAAAGAGGCCCAGCACGCTCATGAGTTCCTCTTCCGTGGTGTGCGGGTCCGAAAGGCGGCGGATTTCGCCCAGCACCGTGGTGTCCGGGCGCAGGGTGTCCATCTGGTGCTGGGTATAGTAGCCCAGGCGCATCTGGGAGGCCGTGACCAGATTGCCGCCGCAGCGTTCCAGCTGCCCGGCCAGAATCCGGAGCAGCGTGGATTTGCCGCAGCCGTTATGCCCCACCAGGGCGATGCGCCCGCCCCGGTACAGCGTGAAGGTCAGGGGGGGCCACATGCTCTTACCGTCCGGAAAATGAAAGGCCAGATCAGCGGCGGCCAGCACTATCTTTTCCGAGTGCGGGGCCTCGGGCCAGCTGAAATTGAGCTCCTTGCGCTTCGGCTCGGGCCGGTAATCCTCCAGCTCCTTTTCCAGCTTCTTGGCCATCTTCTGGCGCGAACCGGCTTGGCGGGCCTTGGTGGCCTTGGCCCGGAAGCGTTCCACAAAAGCCATTTTACGGTTGATCTCGTCCTGGAGGGCGCGGGCCTCGCGCTCGCGCTGGGCGTTGAATTCCTCCTGCAACGCCAGAAACTGGGTGTAGGTGGCCTTGCGGAATACCGGACGGGACAAGCCCAGATAGAGCACATGGGTGCCCACATTGTCCATGAACATGCGGTCGTGGGCCACAAAGACCAGCGCGCCCTTAAAGTCCAGCAGAAAAGACTCGAGCCACTCCACGGCTTCCATGTCCAGGTGGTTGGTGGGCTCGTCCAGCAGCAGCACGTCGGCCCCGGCCGTGAGCACGCGGGCCAGCTTGGCCCGTTCGCGCCAGCCGCCGGACAGCTCCCGCAGGGTGCGCCCCCACTTGGCCTCGGAAAAACCCAGCCCGGACAGAACGGCCTTGGCCCGGTGCTCGGGATTATAGCCGTACGTGGCTTCCAGTTCGCTCTGGCGGTGCATGAGCGCGGTCAGGCGGCTTTCGTCGCCGGATTCGGCCGCCTGCTCCCACTCGGCCCAGAAGTCGTTCCAGTCGTGGAGCACGTCCAGCACGTAGGTCAGCAGGGGCGTGTCCAGGGCTTCCTCGGACAGCTCCTGCTCCACAAAACCCAGGCGGCAGCCCTTGGGCAAAAGCACCCGGCCCCCGTCGGCGGACTCCACCCCGGCCAGCAGGCGCAGCAGGGTGGATTTGCCCGTGCCGTTGGGGCCGCAGACGCAGAGCCGCACGCCGGAATCCACCTCCAGCGAAAAATTGCTGAAGATGTCCCGGCCGCCGAATGATTTGGAAAGTTCCTGAATGGTTATCTTCACAGCCACCCCTCGCGCCGGTAGCCTTCCACGGCCTCGGCCATGCCCTCGGCCAGACTGACCCGGGGCTCGTAGCCCAGCTCCCGCCGGATGCGGGCGGCGTCGCAGAGCCAGCCCGCCTGCCGGGCCTCGCGGTATTTGTCCAGGTTCCAGTTGGGCGCGCGTTGCGGGGCCCGGCTCGGCAGGCAGCGCGACAGCCGCGCCCACAATAGTCCCCCGCTGGAGGCCAGTCCCGCCGTCACGGCCATCAGGGGCAGAGGCAGGTGAATCACGCGCAGCCGGGGACGGCCCAGGGCCGCGCCCATGACGCGGCAGAAATGGGCCATGCTGTACAGGCCGCCGTCGTTGATATGGTATACGCCCCGCGCCGTATCCTTGCAGCAGAGCAGCACGGCCTGGGCCATGTCCCGCGCGTGCATGGCGGACACGGGAAAATCGCGGAACGCTCCGGGGCTCACGGCAAAGCCCCTGGCCGCGCCCTTGAACACGGGCAGCAGGCCCTTGTCGCCGGAGCCGTAAATAATGGGCGGACGCAGGGTCACCAGCCTGTCCCCCAGGGCCCGGCCCAGAATCTGCTCCACCAGCAGCTTGGACCAGCCGTAGGCGGAAACCGGCGCGGGCACGGCATTGTCCGCCACGCCGGGCGGGCAGTCGGAAGGGCCGGTGGCCGCCAGACTGGAAACCAGCACGAAACGCGCGGGCAAGCCCTTGCCGGAGCCTTGAGCCGCGGCCTCCACGCCGGCCAGCGCCACGGCCAGAGAGCGCGCGGCCAGCGCGTTGGCCCGCAGATAGTCCTGCCAGCCCAGGCCGAACAGCAGGGCCGCCATGTGGATGACCACATCCTGCCCGGCCAGGGCTTCGGCCAGCCCCTCCCCCGTGTGCAGATCAGCCCGCGCCACGGCCACATCCGCGGGCAGATGCCCGGTGCGCGAGGCCGCGCGGGTCAGGCAGGTGACGTGCGCGCCCGCTGCCAGCAGGCGCGGCAGCAGATGACGGCCCACAAAGCCCGTGCCGCCGGTGACCAGCACCTTTTTGCCGCTCAGATGGGAAAAGCGTTCGTCCGAGGGCCGGGTCATGCGCTGATCTCCCGGCGGTATATGCGGTAGCGTTTGGTGATCCGGCCCGAAAAATCCTCAATAAGATCGTCCACGGCCACATTGTCCTCCAGCACCCAGGAGCCTTCCACCCACTGGAAATCCGGCTTGTTGCGGGCTTTTTCCAGCATATAGTCCAGCAGCAGCAGGGGCAGGCCCAGCAGGCGGAACTCCTCCTTGATGCCGAACAGCATGATGCGGTAGCCGCCCCGGATTTCCTCCCGCGCCTGCCACCAGTGCCAGAGCGCGGACAGCCCCAGTTTGCCGTTGAGGCGCTTGAGCAGGGGGTTCATGTCCGGCAGGGCCACCATGCCCGCGGCGGGTTCGTCGTTGTGGAAGAAGAGCACGAAAAATTCCGGATCCAGGATGCCTTTGAGCTCTTTGACATGGTGCTCGGCCTCGCCGTCGGAAAGCGGCGAAAAGCCCCAGTTTTTGGCCCAGGATTCGCGGTAGATATCCAGCATGGTCCGGATGTCGGCGGCCAGTGTGGCCTTGCTGGACGTGCGGCAGGTAAAACGGGCCTCGGCCTTGAGCCGGCCCACTTCCTCCCGCAGCCAGTCCGGCGGCGACAGGCGATCGCGCTCAATGAGGTAGGCGAAAAGATCCTGTTCCTTGCGCAGATGCCAGCCTTCCAGCAGTTCCGCATAATAGGGAGGATTCCAGGGCATCATGATCACCGGAGGCAGGTCGAAGCCGTCCACCAGCAGGCCGCAGGTGTAATTGGCGGAGGGGTTCAGCGGCCCGCGCATGAAGCTCATGCCCTGGGCGGCCAGCCAGCTCCGGGCTTCGCCCAGCAGGGCGTGGGCGGCCTCCGGATCGTCCAGGCATTCGAAAAAGCCGAAGGCTCCGCAGGCCTCTCCGGCATAGGCATTGTACTTCTCGTCCACAATGGCCGCGATGCGCCCCACGGGCAGCCCGTCGCGCAAAGCCAGAAACAGCTCGCGCCGGGCCGACTCCCAGAAAGGATGCGCGCCGGGCGTGAGCAGCTCGCGGTCCTGGCTTTTGATAGGGGGCACCCAGAGAGGCTGATCCGCATAGACGGTCCAAGGCAGGTCCACAAATGTGGTCAGCTCCTGTTCGGAGCGAACCGGAATGATACTGACGGCCATGGGCCTAGTCCATGCGCAACGCGCCGCGCAGTTCGGCGGGCGAGCGCGCCCCCAGGCGTTCGCAGGCCGCGGGCAGCTCCGCCGCCAGGGCAAAGGCGCTGTCCGGGCGCATAAAATTGGCCGTGCCCACCTGCACGGCGGCCGCGCCCACCAGAATGAATTCCAGCGCGTCCTCGGCGCTGACGATGCCGCCCATGCCCACCACCGGAATCTTCACGGCCTGTGCCGCCTGCCAGACGCAACGCAGGGCCACGGGCTTGATGGCCGGGCCGGACAGGCCGCCCACCACATTGGCCAGGGACGGACGCCGGGTACGCAGATCCACGGCCATGCCCAGCAGGGTGTTGATGCAGGAAACGCTGTCCGCGCCCGCGTCTTCCACGCTGCGCGCCATGAGCGCGATGTCCGTGACATTGGGCGAGAGTTTGACCATCACGTGCTTGTGCGGCGCGCCCTTGCGCACGGCGGCGGTGACGGCGGCGGCCAGCTTGGGATCCTGGCCGAAGAGCACGCCGCCCTCCTTGACGTTGGGGCAGGAAACATTGACTTCCAGCGCGGCCACGCCTTCCTCGCCGTCCAGACGCGCGGCCAGTTCCCCGAATTCCGCCGGGGAGGTGGCGTACATATTGGCGATGATCGGCGTTTCCCGCCAGGGCAGATGGGGCAGCTTGTCCCGACAGAAGACCTCCACCCCGTCGTTCTGCAGGCCCACGGCATTGAGCATGCCCGCCGTGGTTTCCACAATGCGCGGGCAGGGATTGCCCTCGCGCGGCTTGAGGGACAGGCCCTTGACCACGATGCCGCCCAGGGCCGCCAGATCGCCGTAAGGCGCGAACTCCACGCCGTAGCCGAAGGTGCCCGATGCCGTGAGCACCGGATTTTTCAATTTGAGATCGTGGGTTTGCCCCTTGAGGGTGACGGAAAGGTCCATGCTGTTTCCCGGTTGTAAAAACGCTTGAGCTTCAGTTTTGTTCCATTCTGGCATACCCAACAAACCGCGTCGGCATGATCGGCGCGGCTGTTTTTTGTTCGCTGGCAAGGAAAACGAGCTTTTTTACGGAGGGAGTGTACTTTTATGGTACTCGACCGAAATAAAAAGCGAAGTTTGACAAAGCCAGCGGGCAAAAGGCAGTTGCGCCTACAATTCGATGTGGTGGGACCAGAACACCGGCCCCTGATTGCACACCTGAATCAGGCCGCCGCGCTTGGCGGGCACCGGCCAGGCATCCGTGGTGCGGACCACGCAGCCGAGACAGGCGCCCACGCCGCAGCCCATGCGGTTTTCCAGCGAAAGCTGGGTGCGCACGCCCAGTTCCCCGGCGAATTTCCGCACAGTGCGCAAAAACGGCAGGGGCCCGCAGGCCAGCACCAAGCCGTTTTGTTCGGCGTATTCGCGCATGCGCTCCTGCAGGGAAAAAATGAAATTGTCCAGATCGCCGGACGTATGCTCGCGCAGGCTGTCCAGAGGCACATGCTCGTTGATGCTGTCCACCGGATAGCAGCTGATGGGCTCGCGGTGGCCGAAGAGCATGGTCACGTTCCAGGGTTTGGGATGCTCGTTGACGTAACCCACAAAGGGGACGATGCCCATGCCCCCGGCCAGCAGCAGGGTGGGCGTGTCCGGCTCCACGGCAAAGCTGTTGCCCAAGGGCCCCCAGACCCGCACCGTATCGCCGGCCTTGAGTTCGGCCATGCGCCGGGTGCCGCGCCCCTGAACCTGGAAAAAACAGATCATGTGACGGGCGGTCATGTGGCAGATGCCCAAGGGACGAGCCCAGGGAATTTCCAGGCCGAACGAGGTGGGCCGGACCATGACGAACTGGCCGGGACGCCACTGCTCCCATTCGGGATGGGTCAGACGCAGGGCGAAGAAGCGGCTTTCCTGGCCGGTCTGGCCGAAGGGCACCAGATCCAGCACCGTGAGCAATGAAGAACGCGGCTGGGACATGTTCTGTTCTATAAACCCACTTGCCGGGACGGTCAACCGAGGCCCGCGGGCCTCCCAAGACAATCGAATGGCTGTTTCAGCCGTCGGATATTCGTAAAGCGGGTCTTCCTTGCTTGTTTCCGCGAACTCAGACGGCACTGTTGGCAAGAGGGCGGGGGCTGATTTTGCGGGAATTTTGCAAAATCGGCGGTTTTTTCGTGCGGCCAAGGCAGCGGCGCCCGCGCGGGAAAGACGGATTTTGTAAAATAGCCGTAAAGTGACAGGAAGGCTGACGCAGGCATACTCTTCTCTTTCGCTCCGGGACAACAATGTTCATCCCGTTCATGAGATTGCCCCGGCCCGACCCCGGCGCGGGGCTTTTCATGCGCGGCCCGACGCTGTAGCATAAGCCCCGTTCCCCACCAGGAACAGGAGATACGCCATGCAAGCCATATACGCCGCCCGCCGCGAACGTCTGCGCCGGGCCATGCGCGCCAGAGGCCTGGACGCCCTGCTGGTCAGCCAGGCGGCCAACCGTTTTTATCTTTCAGGTTTTGAACTGCACGATCCGCAGTGCAATGAAAGCGCGGGCCGACTGGTCGTCACGGCCGACGGCCGGGACTGGCTGGCTACCGACGCCCGCTATCTGGATGCGGCGGCCCGGCTCTGGGATCAGGAACGCATCTTTATCTACGGCGGCGACGCCGCCAAAGACCTGCACAGCCTGCTGCGGCGCTGCGGCGGGCGCGTGGGCCTGGAGGCGCGGGGCGTCAGCCTTGCCTTTGCCCGGGCACTGGACCAGGCCGGGGCCGGCCCTCGGTTTGAAGCCGCCGACGGCCTGGTGGAGCACTTGCGCCGGATCAAGGAGCCCTGCGAAATCGCGGCGCTGGAACGTTCTTTCGCCCTCAATCACAAGCTCTTGCAATGGGTGGAGGGTCAACTGGAACCGGGCAGGACTGAAAAAGAACTGAGCTGGGCCATTGAGCGCTTTTTCCGCGAGAACGGGGCCGGGGAACTGGCCTTTGCCAATATCGTGGCCGTGGGCCGCAACGCGGCGCTGCCCCACGCCATCCCCGGCGAGGACGCGGTCACGGAGAACTGCCTGGTGCTCATCGACGTGGGATGCCGGGTGGACGCGTATTGTTCGGACCAGACGCGCACGTTCTGGGCGGGCGACGCGCCCGCGCCGGAGTTCAGGCGCACCCTGGCCCTGGTGCGCGAGGCCCAGGAAGCGGCCCTGAAAAAAATGCGGCCCGGCCTGTCCCTGCGCGAAGTCTATGCCCTGGCCCGCGCGGTCTTTGAAAAGGCCGGGGTCGCGGAGGCTTTCACCCACGGCCTGGGCCACGGCGTGGGCCTGGAAACCCACGAGGCCCCCAGCCTGTCCCCGCGCGCCGAAGGGGTGCTGGAGCCGGGCATGGTGGTCACGGTGGAACCGGGCCTGTATTACTCCGCCTGGGGCGGCGTGCGCTGGGAATACACCGTTCTGGTGGAGGAAGGCGGCGTGCGGATTTTGTGACGCGTGTCGTCACGTCATGACGAGACGCTCGGGGGAGCGCCCCTGAAAGTTTCGGTGCAAAGGAGCCCGCATGGCGGCGATTTTTCTGGTGGGAGCCCGCGCGGCGGGCAAAACAACGGTAGGCCTGGAACTGGCCCGCCTGCTTGATTGTGCTTTTGTGGACACAGACCGGCATTTGCGCGAGCGACTGGGCCGCTCCGTGGCCGAGGTGGTGTCCGCCGAAGGCTGGCCGGGCTTCCGGGCCCATGAAAGCGCGGTCCTGCGCGAAGTGGCCGCCCTGCACGCCCAGGGCGGCGCGGTCATCGCCACAGGCGGCGGCATGGTTCTGGATCCGGAAAACCGTCGTTTCATGCGCGCCCAGGGTACGGTTTTCTATCTGGCCGCCCCGGCGGAAGCCCTGGCCCGGCGCCTGGCCCGCGATCCCCTGGCCGAACAGCGCCCCTCCCTGACCGGACTGGGTATTGCCGAAGAAATGCAGCTGGTTCTGGACGAGCGCCGCCCACTCTATGAAGACGCCGCCCACCATATCCTGGACGCCACGGCGGAACCGGCCATCGTCTGCGTCGAGGCGTTACGTCTCCTGGGCCGGAACTGAAGGCGGCCCGCCGCATGTCCAGCGCCGCCGCGCCGCTTGTCTCCGTCATCCTGCCTGTGTACAACGCCGCTTCCGGCCTGGGGGCGGCGTTGAGCAGCCTTTGGGCCCAGCGTCCCGCGCCGGGCGCGCCTCTGCCGCCCTTTGAAGTGCTGGCCGTGGACGACGGATCCACGGACCACAGCCCCGCCCTGCTGGAAGCCGCGGCCCGGCGCGAACCCCGGCTGCGCGTGCTCCGCCGTCCCCACCAGGGCATCGCCGCAACGCTCAATGCCGGACTGGCGGCGGCGCGGGGCCGTTATCTGGCCCGCATGGACGCCGACGACACGACCCATCCGGAACGCCTGGCCCGACAGGTTGCGCATCTGGACGCCGATCCCGGCCTGCACCTTTCAGCCGGTATGGTGGATTTCGGCGGCGACGCGGTCCGGGCCGGGGGCTTCGCCCATTTCGTGGACTGGCAGAACAGCCTGCGCTCATCAGAGGATATCGCCCGCAACCGCTTCCGGGATACGCCGGTCTGCCATCCCTCGGTCATGTTCCGGCGCGCGGCCGTGGAACGCTGGGGAGGCTACGCGGACGGCGATTTTGCCGAGGACTGGGAACTCTGGCTGCGCTGGCTGGACGCGGGCGCGCGCCTGGAAAAGTTGCCGCTGCGCCTCCTGACCTGGAACGACCCGCCCGGACGGGCCACCCGCGCCGACGCCCGCTACCGCGAAGCGGCCTGCAATGAACTGCGCGCCCTCTGGCTGGCCCGCGAACTGGCCCGCAGCAATCCTTTCCACCCCGAGGTCTGGGTGCTGGGCGCCGGGCGCGTGGCCCGGCGGCGGCTGGCCCCGCTCCGGCGACTCGGCGTGCGGCCCGCGGCCTATATCGACATTGATCCCCGCAAAATAGGCAACCGTCCGGGCGGCATAGCCGTTTTGCCCCGCGCGGCCCTGCCAGGGCCGGGACGCTGCCGCATCCTCAACGCGCTCACGGCCCACGGCGCGGCCGAAGAGGCGGCTGGCTGGCTGTCGGAGGCCGGGTACGGCCCCGAGGACTGGTGGCTCTCCTGAAAGGCTCGCTCGCCCCCTTTTGACACACAGCCCGCAATGCCTTGTTACGCGCGACTTTTCAGACTTTTTTCCACTTTTCCGGACAAACTTTTTTGTGAACTTTGCGAAATTTGTCACCAATACCCTTTGACATAACAGGGCTGTGGCGCTATGGTGCAAGGGCTTTATGTATCAAATCCTTCACACCGCCATTTTTAGGGAGGATGCGGCATGCTGGATCTCAATATCACCCTGGTCTTTCAGTTGGTGAACTTCTTTATCGCCATCTTTGTACTCAACATCCTCCTGATCCGACCCATCCGCGAAATAATCAAAAAGCGCAACGGCGTCATGGACAACCTGGCCGGCGAAGCCGACAGCTTTGAGTCCCAGGCCGCCGAACGCCTCGCCAACTACGAAGCCGAACTGGCCCGTGCCCGTCAGGACGCCGGCCTTACCCGTGAGGAAGGCCGCAACGCGGGCCTGACGGAACAGCAGGGCATCGTGGGCACGGCCCAGAAGAGCGCCCGCGACATCCTGGCCGACACCCGCCGAAGTCTGCGGGGTCAGGCCGAGGCCACGCTGAGCGAGCTGCGCAATCAGGTGAGTGATTTTTCCGCCCGCTTGGCCGACCGCCTGATCAAGGGCTGATCCCGGTTTTTCACTGCGGCCCGCCGGTACCCTTTTGCGGGGTTGCCCGGCTGTCGCGCCCGGCGCACGGGCACGCTTTGGATCATTTCTCAGACCGTTTAGGGGGTGTGTTTTGAGCAAATGGAAACACTTCGGGCTTGTCCTGCCGCTGGCGCTGGTCTTTGCCGTGGCCGCCACGCAAGCAGTCGCCGCTGAAGCCGGGCACGCAGCGCCGCGCTGGGGCGATTTCGGCTGGCGCGTGCTCAACTTCGTGATCTTCGCGGGCATCCTCTGGTATTTCGTGGGCGGGCTGGCCAAGAAGTTCTTCAAGGGCCGCCGCCAGTTGATCCGGGACACCCTGGACGACCTGGAAGAGCGCCGCGCCAAGGCCAGAGAGCATCTGGCCGCCGTGGAAGCGCGCATTGCCCGTCTGGATGAGGAACGCAAGGCCATCCTGGAAGAAAGCCGGGTCCAAGCCGAAAACCTCAAACAGGGCATCATGGAAGAGGCGCGCCGCCAGGCCGAGCAGATCGTGGAACAGGCCCGCCTTACCGCCGAGAACGAAGGGCGCTCCGTGCTGGCTGAAGTGCGCGCCGCCCTTGCCGACGAAATCGTGGGCGCGGCCGAAAAAGCCCTGCGCGACAAGCTGGGCGACGGCGAACACGACAAACTTATCGCCAACTCCCTTAACAAGGTGGTGCTCCATTGACTGACACCGTGGTTGCACGCAGATACGCCAACGCCATCTTTGCGTTGAGCCGTAAGGAAGGGGACGACGCCCTCACCCGGCACGGGGATTGCCTCGCGACCCTGGGTGGGATGATCGCCGCCGCGCCGGGACTGGACATGACCCTGAAAAGTCCGGTCATCAGCGTGGAAGAGAAAAAGGCGGTCATGGGCAAACTGCTGGATAAGCTCAAAGCCGACCAGATCATGCGCAACTTCTGTTTCCTGTTGGCCGACAAGGAACGCCTAGCCTTCCTGCGTGAGATCGCCAACTGGTACGGCAAACTGCTGGATGAGGCCAAAGGCGTGATCCGCGGACGGCTGACCACCGCCGTGAAACTTTCCGCCGCCAAACAGGCTGAGCTCAAGGCCGCGCTGCAGGAAAAAAGCGGCGCCGACATTGAGCTGACCTTCGCCGTGGACAAAGACATCCTTGGGGGTATGGTGCTCAACATGGGAGATCGGGTGCTGGACGCAAGTCTGCGCGCACAATTGGGGATCCTGCGGGAGACTTTCAAGAGGGGTGAATAGCACATGCAGATCAAAGCGGAAGAGATAAGCAAGATCATTGAGGATCAAATCCAAAACTACGAGCAGCGCGTGGAAATGAGCGAAACCGGCACCGTCCTCTACGTCGGTGACGGCATCGCCCGCGTCCACGGAGTGCAGAACGCCATGTCCATGGAACTGCTGGAATTCCCCGGCGGCGTCATGGGTATGGTGCTCAACCTCGAAGAGGACAACGTGGGCGTCGCCCTGCTCGGTTCGGACGTGGGCATCAAGGAAGGCGACCCGGTCAAGCGTACCGGCAAGATCTTCTCCGTGCCCGTGGGCGACAAGGTCATGGGCCGCGTGCTCAACCCCCTGGGTGAGCCCATCGACGGTCTCGGACCCATCGAAGCCACGGAAGTGCGTCCTGTGGAAATCAAGGCCCCCGGCATCATCGCCCGCAAAAGCGTGCATGAGCCCATGCCCACGGGCCTGAAAGCCATCGACGCCATGACGCCCATCGGGCGCGGCCAGCGCGAGCTGATCATCGGCGACCGCCAGACCGGTAAAACCGCCGTGTGTCTCGACGCCATCCTGGCCCAGAAAGAGACCGACATCCACTGTTTCTACGTGGCTATCGGCCAGAAGAAGGCTTCGGTGGCGCTGGTGGCCGACACGCTGCGCAAGTACGGCGCGCTGGAGTACACCACCATCATTTCGGCCACGGCCTCCGACCCGGCCCCGCTGCAGTACATCGCGGCCTACACCGGCTGCACCATGGCCGAGTACTACCGCGACGGCGGCAAGCACGCCCTGATCATTTACGACGACCTTTCCAAGCAGGCCGTGGCTTACCGCCAGATGTCCCTGCTGCTCCGTCGCCCGCCCGGACGTGAAGCTTTCCCCGGCGACGTCTTCTACCTGCACTCGCGCCTGTTGGAACGCGCGGCCAAGGTCAACGACAGCCTGGGCGCCGGTTCCCTGACGGCTCTGCCGATCATTGAAACCCAGGCCGGCGACGTCTCCGCCTACATCCCGACCAACGTGATCTCCATCACCGACGGTCAGGTTTACCTGGAGCCGAACCTGTTCAACGCCGGTGTGCGTCCGGCCATCAACGTGGGCCTTTCCGTGTCCCGCGTGGGCGGCGCGGCCCAGATCAAGGCCATGAAACAGGTAGCGGGCACCATGCGCCTGGACCTCGCCCAGTATCGCGAGCTGGCGGCTTTCGCCCAGTTCGGCTCGGATCTGGACAAGGGTACCAAGGCCAAGCTGGACCGCGGCGCGCGCCTGGTGGAGCTGCTCAAGCAGCCCCAGTACCAGCCCATGCCCGCCCAGGAACAGGTGGCTTCCATCTGGGCCGCCACACGCGGGCACATGGACGACGTGCCGGTGGATCAGGTCCGCCGCTTTGAAACCGAGATGCTGACCTTCCTGCGCGACACCAGGAAGGACGTGCTGGACGCCATTAAAGACAAAAAAGTCATTGACGAGGCTGTGGAAAGCGCGCTCACCGAAGCCGTTGCCGCCTTCAAGCAGGGCTGGCAGGCCTAAGGCCGCCAAACGGGAGACCTAGCATGCCTTCACTCAAAGACGTAAAAATGAAGATCGTAGGGGTCGGCAAGACCAAGCAGATCACCAAGGCCATGAATATGGTGGCCTCGGCCAAGCTGCGCGGCGCCCAGGCCCGTATCGAGCGCTTCAGACCCTACGCGGCCAAATACCGCCAGGTGCTCGGCGAACTGTCGCGCAAGGTGGAGGGCAACGCCCATCCCCTGCTGGCCGAGCATGAGGAAAAGAAAAACTGCGCCATCGTCATGGTCACCTCGGACCGCGGCCTGTGCGGCAGCTTCAACGGCAACATCATCAGTGCCGCCCTGAAGCTCGCCAAGGAGAAAACAGCGGCCGGCATGCAGGTCAGTTTCGCCTGCGTGGGCCGCAAGGGCCGCGACACGGTACGCAAAAGCGATTACGCCATGCTCTCCTCCTATGGCGACCGCATGGGCAGCATTGACTTCGCCCTGGCCAGCTCCGTGGCCCAGGAGGTCATTCACGGCTATGAAACCCTGGCCTTTGACGAAGTCTGGCTGGTGTACGGCGAATTCGTGTCCATGGGACACCAGCCGCCGCGCACGCTCTGCCTGCTGCCGTTGAAGACGCCGGAGGCCGAAGAAATCGCTGAGGAGGCCGGTGAAGGCCGTTGCGAGTATGTGTACGAGCCGCATGAGGAAAAGCTGCTGGCGGAACTTCTGCCGCGCTACGTCAAAGTGCAGGTCTACCGTGGCCTTCTGGACACCTCGGCCAGCGAGCACGCCGCCCGCATGGCCGCCATGGACAACGCCACGCGTAACTGCAACGAGATGATCAACATGCTGACCCTGCTCTACAACAAGACGCGGCAGGCTTCCATTACCAGCGAACTCATCGACATCGTCGGCGGCGCGGAAGCGCTGAACGGTTAAGGAGCCCAAACATGAGCAAAAACATCGGTAAAGTCGTTCAGGTTATCGGCGCCGTGGTGGACGTTGAGTTCAGCGACGGCAACCTGCCGGATATCTTCACCGCCCTGGAGATAAAAAACCCGAACAACAGCGACGCTCCGGATCTGATCTGTGAAGTGGCGCAGCACCTGGGCGACAACGTCGTGCGCACCATCGCCATGGACGCCACCGAAGGTCTGGTGCGCGGCATGGACGTGGTGGACACGGGCCAGCCCATTATGGTGCCCGTGGGCAAAGCCGCGGTGGGCCGCATCCTCAACGTCATCGGCCGCCCGGTGGACGAACTGGGCCCGGTCAATGCCGAAAAGTACTACCCCATCCACCGTCCCGCTCCCGGGTTCACGGACCAGAACACCAAGGTGGAACTGCTGGAAACCGGTATCAAGGTCGTGGACCTGCTCGTTCCCTTCCCCAAGGGCGGCAAGATGGGCCTCTTCGGCGGCGCCGGCGTGGGCAAGACTGTTATCCTCATGGAGATGATCAACAACATCGCCAAACAGCACGGCGGCTCCTCGGTGTTCGCCGGTGTGGGCGAGCGCACCCGTGAGGGCAACGACCTGTACAACGAGCTCAAGGAAGCAGGCGTTCTGGAACGCGCCACGCTTGTCTACGGCCAGATGAACGAGCCTCCGGGAGCCCGCGCGCGCGTGGCCCTCACGGCTCTGGCCTGCGCCGAATACTTCCGTGACGAAGAGCACCAGGACGTGCTGCTGTTCATCGACAATATCTTCCGTTTCACCCAGGCGGGTTCGGAAGTGTCCGCCCTGCTGGGCCGCATGCCGTCGGCCGTGGGCTATCAGCCCACCCTCGGCACGGACCTGGGCGCTCTGCAGGAACGCATCACCTCCACCAACTCGGGTTCGATCACCTCGGTGCAGGCCGTGTACGTGCCCGCCGACGACTTGACCGACCCGGCCCCGGCCACGACCTTCTCGCATCTGGACGGCACCCTGGTGCTTTCCCGCCAGATCGCGGAACTGGGCATCTACCCGGCCGTGGACCCTCTGGACTCCACTTCGCGCATCCTTGACCCCAATGTGGTGGGCGAAGAGCATTACAGCGTGGCCCGGCGGGTGCAGATGGTGCTGCAGAAGTACAAGGAACTGCAGGACATCATCGCCATCCTGGGCATGGACGAACTCTCGGACGAGGACAAGCTCACCGTGGCTCGCGCCCGGCGCATCCAGCGCTTCCTCTCCCAGCCCTTCCACGTGGCCGAAACCTTCACGGGTACCCCCGGCCAGTATGTGAAGCTGGAAGACACCATCAAGGGCTTCAAGGGCATCCTGGACGGCGAGTATGACCACCTAGCCGAAGGCGACTTCTACATGCTCGGCGGTATCGAGCAGGCCGTGGCCAAGTATGAGCAGCGCAAGTTGCAAGAGGAAAACTAAGGGGCGCCGCAAAACGCGCCTTTTGCCCCCTGGGCCGCGTCCGGTTTCGGGCGCGGCCCAGGGAACAAAATGTATTTTGTGAGCGCACCTGGAAATTTTCAGGACGTGCCGGTGTAAAATGGTTTGCATGTCCGGGTATCGGGACATCAGGAGCGTAAGGAGTGACTATGGGCACGCTGCAACTGGAAGTGGTGACGCCGGACAAAACCGTGGTCAGCGCCGAGGTGGAAATGGCTGTCTGCCCCGGGGTGGAAGGCGAATTCGGGGTGCTGCCGCAGCACGTCTCCATGCTCTCGGCCCTGAAAATCGGCGATCTGCGCTATCGGGTCAACGGCAAGGATGAGAACGTCTTCATTTCCGGCGGCTTTGCCGACGTGAACAATAACGTACTGAGCGTGCTTGCCGAATCCGCGGAACTGGCCACGGACATTGACACCGCCAGAGCTCAGGCCGCCAAGGAACGGGCCGAAAAACGCCTGTCCGCGCACGACGACAGCCTGGACGAGACGCGGGCCGAGGCCGCCCTGCAACGCGCGGTCACGCGCCTGCAGGTGGCGCAACTGCGCTGACGTACATTGCCTTAGATGCATAAGGAGCCGGAGGCATTGCCTCCGGCTCTTCTTTTTAGAGCATTCAGCACTTGAAATGCCCGTTTACGGCGAGCAAAGCCCGCCTGCCCATATTTCGAGGCAAGGAGTTGCAGGCAACTCCTTGCGGAGCGGTTGACGCATTTCAAGTGTGAACCGCTTTGCCACGAACCGCAGGCCCAATTTTTAGCGGCATCTCCCGCAGCGCGCACTTTCCGCCGTTTCCTTCCCTCCCCACACCATTGACCCGCAACTGTGCGGCCCGAAAAATGCCGCTCCACCAAGTGCCGCGCCGGTCATGGACTTCGCGTAACTTTTCGCCTAAAATATCCTGTTTTCATACTCCCAGCCCTTGCAGGATAAACTATGCCCACACAGGATCGCATCCGCAATTTTTGCATCATCGCCCATATTGACCACGGCAAATCCACCCTGGCCGACCGCATTCTGGAACTCACGCGGGTGGTCAGCGCGCGTGAGGCCCGGCAGCAGTATCTGGACAGAATGGATCTGGAGCGGGAACGCGGCATCACCATCAAAGCCCAGACCGTGCGTATTCCCTATGTGGCGGCCGACGGCAAGGAGTATGAGCTCAATCTCATCGACACGCCCGGCCATGTGGACTTCAACTATGAAGTTTCGCGCTCCCTGGCCGCGTGCGAGGGTGCGCTGCTGGTGGTGGACGCCACCCAGGGCGTGGAGGCCCAGACCCTGGCCAACGTCTACCTGGCCCTGGACCACGACCACGAAATCGTCCCGGTGCTGAACAAGATCGACCTGCCCAGCGCCGAAGTGGAGCGGGTCAAGGCTGAAATCGAAGAAAGCATCGGCCTGGACTGCTCCGAGGCCCTGCCCGTGTCGGCCAAGACAGGCATGGGCGTGGACGCGGTGCTGGAAGCCATTGTGAAGCGCCTGCCCGCGCCCAGGGGCAACCCGGACGCGCCGCTCAAGGCCCTGATTTTCGACTCCTGGTACGACAGCTACCAGGGCGTGGTGACGCTCTTCCGGGTGGTGGACGGCGCGGTGCGCCTGGGCGACACTATCCGGCTCATGAGCACCGGCAAGGAATACGAGGTGCTGCGCCTGGGCGTCTTCTCGCCCGAGGCCGCGGATGTGCGCGAGCTGACCGCCGGTGAAGTGGGCTTTTTGTGCGGCTCCATCAAGGAACTGGGCGACGCCCGCGTGGGCGACACCATCACCCTGGCCGACAATCCGGCCGCCGAACCCGTGCCCGGCTTCAAGGAAGTGAAGCCCATGGTCTTCTGCGGGCTCTACCCCACGGAATCCGACGACTACGAAAATCTCAAGGCCGCGCTGGAAAAGCTCCAGCTCAACGACGCGGCCTTCAGCTTTGAGCCGGAAACCTCCCAGGCTCTGGGCTTCGGCTTCCGGTGCGGCTTCTTGGGCCTGCTGCACATGGAGATCATTCAGGAACGCCTGGAACGCGAATTCGAGGTGGGCCTCATCGCCACCGCGCCCTCGGTGGTCTACAAAGTGGACACCGTGGACGGCAAAACCCTGGAAATCGACAACCCCAGTCATTTGCCGGACCCGACCAAGACCAGTGCCCTGTACGAGCCCTATGTGAGCATGGACATTCACGTGCCCAACGAATACGTGGGCAACGTCATGAAGCTCTGCGAGGAAAAGCGCGGCACCCAGAAAAACCTGCACTATCTGGCCGCCAACCGGGTGGTGGTGACCTATGAGATGCCCTTTGCCGAAATCGTCTACGACTTTTTCGACCGTCTCAAATCCGCCACGCGCGGCTACGCTTCCATGGACTATCAGCCCATCGACTACCGCGTCTCGGATCTGGTGCGCCTGGACATCCTGCTCAACGGCGAGCCCGTGGACGCCCTGGCCGTCATCGTACACCGGGACAAGGCCTATACCTACGGCCGTTCCCTGGCCCTCAAGCTCAAGCGCACCATTCCGCGCCAGCTCTTCCAGGTGGCTATTCAGGCGGCTATCGGCCAGAAGATCATTGCCCGCGAAACGGTCTCCGCCTTCCGCAAGGACGTGACCGCCAAATGCTACGGGGGCGACATCACCCGTAAGCGCAAGCTGCTGGAAAAGCAGAAGGAAGGCAAAAAGCGCATGAAGCGCATGGGCAATGTGGAATTGCCGCAGGAGGCCTTTCTGGCGGCTCTCAAAGTGGGCGACGAGTAGAACTCACGCCGTTGCACCGCCGACTCTGACAAAGAGATCCGGCACAAGCCTTTTTTCGAAATTGAGGCAGCCTCTTGAGAGGCTGCCCTTTCTTTTATCGACAATATACGTTCCCAATAACTAGTATAGACCGCTATGCCAGGGCTCATACCCATTGAATATGAATATTTTTTGCTATGAATTTATATAAGCATACTGTATTTTTCCGTAAGAGAGAGAGAGAGAGAGAGAGAGAGAGAGAGAGAGAGAGAGAGAGAGAGATGTAAAAAATTTTGTAATATGCATGAATTATAAATATAACTATAAAAATTATATAAGTATATTTCGTTTGATATCTCAAAATACATTTTTTACTTCCTTCAAGGCTGGAAAAATGCCTTTTCCCCTAATTTTTTTCTTTCTTCAGCCGAAAATGAGAGTATCTTCCACATTCATAAGGCATCTTCCGCTACGCCACCGACAAAGCCACTGAAAAACTACAGCCGGGGGCGACGACCAACACCGTTTCTGTGGTGAAACTTGCGAGGCCTCTGGAGAAGGCAAAGGGCGGACCGTATGGAAAATCTGAAAATCTGGCAAAAAATGACCCTGGGCATCGGCCTCATCCTATTGCTGGCCGTGGTCATCAGCGTTGTGTCGCTGAACGTGATGAAAACCGTGGACGAAGAAACCACCAATATCAAAATAGCGTTCGCGCCCCTGCAACAACTCGCTAATAACCTGGACCAGCAGGTGACCGCTATTCCCGGTCAGATGCTCGCTTACCAGAACGGCAACGCCGAAGCCTGGGATAATGTGCGGCGCCTGCTTGAGCAGACCGACCAGAGCCTGACCGGACTGGCGGCTCACCTCAAGGCCAATCCCGTCATCCCGGACACGGGCAAGGCAGCGGCGGGTCGCGCGGCCTTTGAAAATCTGAAAAAATCCCTGCTCGAAACGCATACGGCCCAAGAGAGCCTGGTGGCCCTGCGCAACGACATGAACAAGACCGGGGCGAAACTGCTGGACGAAACTCGGGATTACGTCCAGCGGATGAACACGGTGCTCGACCGGTTCGTGGCGGATCAGGATACCGCGGAAGCCGCCAGGGCCCTGCCCCTGGTCCAGGTCGGCCAGCATGTCATGGACGCCATCAATTACCTTCGCATCCGCATGCTGCGCAGCCTGGCCGAAAATAACCGGGACTACGCCAAAGACAACCTGCCGGTGCTCTTTCCCGCGCTGCTCACGCAGGTGGACGAACTTTTGCCCCGGATCAAAAATGCCGAACTGCAGGAACACCTGAAGACCCTGCGCGCGCATGTTGAGGAATACCGCGATGCGCAGGCCAAAACCCTGCGGATCTGGGAACGCATCGACGCGCTCAACGCGCAGTGCAACCAGGCCTGCGAGGAAGCCATCCACGCCGCCCGCGGCATCGCCGAAGCCGGCGACAAGTTACAGACCACGGCCATCGTCACCACGGACAATGAAGTCAGCAGCGCCATTACCCTGATTTACACGGTCAGCAGCGCGGCCCTGCTCGCGGGCCTGCTGATCGGCCTTGTGCTCACCCGCGGCATCACGGTCCCGGTGGGCCGGGCCCTGCGCTTCGCCCGCGCCGTGGCCGAGGGTCGGCTGGACCAGCGTCTGGGCCTGCGCAGGAAGGATGAAATCGGCCAGCTCTCCGTGGCCTTGGACAGCATGGTGGACGCGCTGAACGAAAAAATCAGCGAAGCCGAGCGGCAATCGCACGAAGCCGAGGAACAGTCGCGCAATGCCCAGGCGGCCATGCGGCAGGCCGAGGCCGCCGGCAAAAACGCCCAGGCCAAGACCGAGGCCATGCTGGCGGCCGCCGACAAACTGGAAGCCATGGGCAATGTGCTTTCCTCGGCATCCACCCAGCTTTCGGCCCAGATCGAGCAGGCCGACAAGGGCGCGGCGGAGTCCGCCCAGCGCCTCTCCGAAGCGGCCGCGGCCATCAATGAAATGGACGCCACCGTGCAGGATGTGGCCCGCAACGCCAGCGCGGCTGAATCCGCCTCGGGGGAAACCAGAGAGAAAGCCGAAGCCGGCGCGGGCATTGTGGAAAAGGCCGTGCAGAGCATTGAGGAAGTGCACCGGATGTCCATCACGATCAAGGACGACATGGCCCAGCTCAGTGAGCACGCCCAGGCCATTACCCAGATCATGAACGTCATCTCGGACATTGCGGACCAGACCAACCTGCTGGCCCTGAACGCGGCCATTGAGGCGGCCCGCGCGGGCGAGGCCGGGCGCGGTTTCGCCGTGGTGGCCGACGAAGTGCGCAAGCTGGCCGAAAAAACCATGGCTTCCACCAACGACGTGAGCAGCGCCATCAAGGCCATCCAGGAAAGCACGGCCAAGAGCATGGAAGCCGTGGACGGCGCCGTGAACCAGATCGGGCAGGCCACGGGCCTGGCCAATGATTCCGGCAGGGCCTTGCAGGAGATCGTGGCCACCGTGGAATCCACAGCCGACCAGGTCCACGCCATTGCCGCGGCCAGCGAGGAACAGTCCGCCACCAGCCAGGAAATCAACCAGTCCATCGTCCTGGTCAACGACAGGGCCAGGGAAACCGCCGTTGTCATGACCGAAGCGGCCAAGGCCGTCGAAGAGCTGGCAAGCCAGGCCCAGGGCCTGACCCGCCTGATCCAGGAACTGAAGAACAGTTAAGCGGATGGAGGCCCGCGCGGCGGGGGGTTCGTCCGAATGGCAAAAGAAGAGCGCCGCTCCCCATGGGCGGCGCTCTTCTTTTATATTTTATAGATGTTGTATCGGCGGCTCAGGGCAGCATCCAGTGCAGCACCCCGGACTGCAAATACGTCAGAACGCAGATGAACAGGGTCATGGCGACGCTGTGGCCAAGAGTGAAACGGAAGAGGTTGCCCTCCTGCCCCACCAGGTTGGTGGCCGCCGTGGCCACGCTGATGGACTGGGGCGAAATCATCTTGCCCGTAACGCCGCCCGAGGAGTTGGCCGCCACGGCCAGATGCGGGTCCATGCCCACCACTTCGGCCGTGGAACGCTGCATGCCGCAGAAGAGCGCGTTGGAGGAGGTGTCCGAACCGGTCAGGAACACGCCCAGCCAGCCCAGAAGCGGCGAGAAGAGCGGGAAGAGCGAGCCGGTCAGGGTAAAGGCGATGCCCAGGGTGGAGCTCATGCCCGAATAGTTCATGAGATAGGCCAGGCCGAGAATCATGGCAATGGTCAGAATGGGGAAGCGCAGCTGCACGGCCGTGCGCGCGAAGCAGGCCACGGCCTTGCCGAAGGAGTAGCCGGGCATGAAGGGCACGGAGAAGAAACCGGCCAGCAGAATGGCCGTACCGCCCGCCGAAAGCCAGTTGAAAGTGAACATGGCCGGGTAATTGGGGTCCTTGCCCGCAGCCAGAATGGGCGCCGCCTTGTGCACCATGCCGTCCAGGCCGGGCCAGGCGAAGGTGACCACCGCGCCGGGGATGGCATTCAGCAGGTTCTTGAACTGCGGCAGGCCCCACAGAAAGACCATGACGGCCAGAATGATGTACGGCCCCCAAGCCCGCAGCACAATACCGGCCGACGGCGCGGCCCCTTCCAGCACGGAGGCGGATTCGCCCGCGAAACGCCAGATCCGGGCGGGCTTCCAGACCCGCAGCAGCAGGACCAGGGCCACGATGGTGATGAGCGCCGACATGATGTCGGGCAGGGTCGGGCCGTGGAAGTTGGAGAAGAGGAACTGCGAGGCGGCAAAGCTGATCCCGGCCACGGCAATGGCGGGCAACACTTCCATGGCGCGCCGGAAGCCGCACATGACCACGCAGAGCCAGAGCGGCACGATGACGGAAAGGAAGGGCAGCTGCCTGCCGACGATCTGGCTAATGGTCAGATCCGAGAAGCCTGAAACCTGCCCGGCCACGATGACGGGCACGCCGATGGCGCCGAAGGCCACGGGCGCGGTATTGGCGATAAGGCAGATGCCCGCCGCGTACAGGGGCTGGAAGCCCAGGCCCACCAGCATGGCGGCGGTGATGGCCACGGGCGTGCCGAAGCCCGCCGTGCCTTCAATGAAGGAACCAAAGGCAAAAGCGATGAAAATGGCCTGCAAACGCCGGTCGTCGGTAAGACGGGCCAGCGATTGCTTGATATGCTCGAATTCTCCCGATTCCACGGTCATGTTGTAGACCCAGACCGCGGTGATCACTATCCAGATGATGGGGAAGAGGCCGAAAGCCGCGCCGTAGATCAGGGAACTGAAGGCCGTGCCCACAGGCATGCCCCACACCAGAACCGCCAGCAAAAAAGAAAGGATCACGGCCGTGGCCGCGGCGTAATGCCCTTTGGCGCGACGCACCGCCAGCATGTAAAAGAGGGCAAAAAGAGGAATACCGGCCAGCAGCGCGGAAAGAAGCGCGCCCCCGGCGGGGTCGTAGATTTGCGTCCAGGCCATATTTGCTCCTTCAACGGTTAGATGTTGCCCATCTCTTGTTTGAACAGAACCCATGCGAAAGGCGGCCCGGTCCCTTGCGCAAAGGGCCCGGAACATCTTCCGCAACATATCCACCGGGTCAGCTTTGCATTGAAATTGCGTCCAATTTCAATATCGGCCGCCTTGACCCGTTGCGACGCAGGAGCTTCAGCCGCAGGCGAACTTGTGCGCATACGGGCAAAGACAACGTCGTCAACCACGGCTGAAGACTGCAATTGCGTGCGTGGCCGCCGGAACAGATCAACGCGAAATTCACACTGTTCCGCGGCGTGTGGGAAAAGCTGGTTCAGGAAAGACTGGCGGGAGGGGCGAGGGAAAAGGGCAACATGCCCCGGATTTCACGAAAACCGGGAATATGTTCATTGGTGCGGGGAAAATCGATCCGCGCGAGAAAGCGAGACGGAAAAACAAGCCGGGCGGTAACGCGGGCGAGCGATCCCGGTTCCGGTCCGGCGGATGCGGAGCGGTGACGCTGCTTCCCTTCCGGTTGCCGGAAGGAAAAAGAAATGGAAAAGGCGGGAAGAGCTCGAAAAACGCTGGAGGTCATGAACGGCGACGTTACGAACTCCAGGGACCGGGCCGGAGCGTTCCGTCCACAGGTCAGCAGGAAGACCGTAACGATCCCCATGCATATTCCGCAGAAAAGGCAGAACCGACGAATGGCGTTCATGGCCGCGCTCTTTTTGTCTCTGGAGCCTTTCAACGTTGAAAGGCTCAACCGTGTGCGGCATGGGGTCAAACCCGGCTTGTCAGGCAAGCCGCCGCACGATGGGACCGTACAGCCGTCCCACTGTTTCAACCCTATCCTAACGGTGGGATAAATCAACAGGTTTATTGGGGCCGCATCAAATAAGGAAGCGATATTACACAAAAAAGAGGTATGGCTAAAACGCGCGGGACACGGAAAGGCGCGAGGCGCCTTCAGCGCCGCAGACCGGAGGGCAGGGCGAAATAGGCCCGCGCCGCCAGGTCGAAGAGAGAACCGGGCAGAAAGCTGGCCCACCAGAACAGGCGATGCTTGCGCGAGCTGTCCCGCCAGGGCGCGATGCAGGCGCGGGCCTCGGCATTGCGCCCCTCGCGCCAGAGGGCCACGGCCTTCTGAAAGGCCGCCCGCCGGGTCAGCAGGGCCGCCAGATCGGCGTGCTCCGCGTCATAGCCGGGATAGAGGCGGCGGTGTTTATCCAGAATGCGCAGGGTTTCGTCCGCGAATTGGCCGAACTTGCGGAAGGTGGTGTTGGCCCCGTGCACCCGCCAGAGGGTCAGGGGCTCGTCCACGAAATCCAGCTCCCAGTCATGGGCGATGCGATAAAAGACGTCGGCCTCCTCGCAGACATTGAGGCTTTCGTCAAACCAGCCGCCGTCCCACGCGCCGGGGTCCGCGGCCAGCCCGGCCAGGGCTTCACGCCGGATCACGGCCGAGGACATGGAAATCCACTGCCGCTCCATAAGCTCGCCGAAAACCATGCCGCGCGCGGGCCGGGCCTCGGCGAAAAGGCGCTTGAGCACGCGCTTGCCGTCAAAAATTTCCGTATCCGTGCAGACCAGGCCCACCCGGGGATCAGCCTCGAACAGGGCCACCTGCGTTTCCAGCTTGCGCGGCCGCCAGAGATCGTCGCAATCCAGAAAAGCCAGGTAGCGGCCGCGCGCCCGCATCAGGGCCAGGTTGCGCGCCGCGCCCAGGGGCACGGTGGTTTTGCCGCGAAAATAACGCAGCTTGGGGCCGTAGCTTTGGGCAATGGCCGGGCTGTCGTCCGTGGAGCCGTTGTCCCAGAAGATGACTTCAAAATCCCCAAAGGTCTGGGCCATAAGGCTGTCCAGAGCCGCGCGCAGATCGCGGGCGCTGTTCAGGCAGTTCATGATCACGGATACGGCGGGAGCGCTCACGGCTTCTTTGCCTCCGGAGTTGTTGCGTCAGGTTCGGCCAGCTCCCGCGCCCGGCGGAAGACCCAGTATTTGCAGAGCAGATAGACAAAGACCGGAACCAGCACCACGGCCACGGGCATGGCAAACTCGTAGGCCAGGCCCAGGCGGACGAGCAGCCAGACAATGCAGGAGTTGAGCCCCAGGCCCACGGCCTGGGTGGCGGCAAAGCGCGGCAGCATGGCCCGGTGGCCGCCCCTGGCCTGGAATGTCCAGAGGCTCTGGCCCAGGTAGGAGACAAAAAAGCTGATCAGATAGGCCAGACCGTTGCCCACCAGCAGGGGCAAAGCCCAGACGTTCACGAACAGCAGCCCCAGCAGGGCATAGCAGAGGGTCGCCAGGCCGCCCATCAGGCCGAAGCGTATCCAGCGCCGGGCCAACAGGCTTTGCACGAAGCGCCGCAGGTCCTCCCAGGTGGGCACAAAGCCGGTCACAAGGTTTTCTCCACAATATAGCGGGGCCGCCGCCGCACTTCCGTGAAAATCTTGGCGATATACTCGCCCATGACGGAGAGGCAGAACAACTGCACCGAGCCCAGCAGCAGAACCACGATGATCAGCGAGGTCCAGCCCGGAATGACCGCGCCTTCCATGTACCGGAACAGCGAAACCAAACTGTAGGCCAGGGCCGCCAGCATGCAGAGCAGGCTCATGAAGCCCGCCAGGCGCAGGGGCGCGGCGCTGCAGGAGGTGATGCCCTTCCAGGCGAAGGAAAGCATTTTCAGCAGAGGGTACTTGCTCTCTCCGGCCTGGCGCGACAGGCGCGCGTAGTAGACCTTGCCGCTCTTGAAGCCCAGACCGGGAAAAAGCCCGCGCAGAAACAGGGTCTGCTCCCCGTAGCACGGCAGAACTTCCAGCACGGGCCGGGCCACCAGGCGGTAATCCGCGTGGTCCGGGATCAGGCGCACGTTCAGCCAGTTCATGAAGCGGTAGAAAAAGTGCGCGGTGCCCCGCTTGAAGGAGGTGTCGGAACTGCGGTCTTTGCGCACGCCGTACACAATGTCGCAGCCTTCGGCATAGCGGGCCAGCATTTCCGGGATGACCCCGATGTCGTCCTGCAGATCGGCGTCCAGGCTGATGATGCAGTCCGCGCCCCACTGGCGGGCCGTGTCCATACCGGCCCAGACCGCGTTCTGGTGCCCGGCGTTGGCCGCGAAGCTGATGCCCCGGCAGAAGGAATCGTGCCGGTGGCGTTCTTCCAGCAGTTGCCAGGTGCGGTCGCGGCTGCCGTCGTCCACATACAGGGCGTAGCTTTCCGGCCGGATCAGGCCCTCGGCCTTGCAGCGCTCCAGCAACTCCGCCAGGGCGTTCAGCGTGCGCGGCAGGGTTTCTTCCTCATTATAGCAGGGAACCACCAGGGCCAGCAGGGGCGCGGGACGGGACAGCATGGCAAACTCCTGTGAGACGGCGGCGCGCCCTTAGAGTATTTTGCGCTTGAAATTATCGCTTAACGGCGAAGTAAATTCGCCTTGCGATACTTTTGCGGTGTGGATTTTCATGAAAACTCCGCACAGAGCGTTGAGATATTTTCAATATCAAAACTTTCTAAGGCCTGATTGCACTTGAGCCTTCATGCCTTCGCACGGGGCATGCTTCATACTCTTTTTTTAGCCGTCCGTTTTCTTTCTTCTTAGGCCTATGTCCATCTTGTATAAAAATTCACAATTCTAAATCTTCCGGCATGCCTCTTGACGGACAAAGTTTTTCACGGCATGCAACGCGTCCGCTCCCGGCTTGTTTTGCCAAAAGCGACGTATGCTTGCCCGAGGCTCCGGGGCCGGGAACAGTGCGTGAAATGACCGAAAGGGCTTGACGCGCTTTGCCCTTCCCCCTTATATGAGGAATCTATATACTTGGCCGTTTGGCTGGAATTCATGAACGCACAAGAAATTTTTCGCAGCCGGAAAAACGATGTGGTCCGCCTCTGGACAGAGGCGGTGTACTCCACCTATCCCTTTGAGACCACCGGATTCCTGCGCACCAAGCAAGACGCTTTCGGCAATCCCGTGGCAAATATGACCAAGGAGGCGGCGGGAACGCTGTACGACGCCGTGGCTGGAGAAGAGGTGGAGGTGGCCACGGTCAAAAACGCGCTGGAACGCTTCGTGAAGCTGCGCGCCGTGCAGACCTTCACGCCGAGCCAGGGCCTGGGGGTTTTTTACCTGATGAAGCCCCTTCTGCGGGAGCGCATTTTGCCCGAGCTGGCCGAACAGGGGGAGCTTGACGCCTATCTCACGGCTGAATCCCGCCTGGACAGCCTGGCGTTGCTGGCCTTCGACATCTATACCGCGGCCCGCGAAACGCTGGCGGAGTCGCGCATCAAGGAAATCCGCAACCAGTACGCCCAACTGGCGCGCTGGGCGCAGACATTGGAGGAAGGCCCGTCCGGCGCGCGTTGACGCGGCGGCGGGAGGCGGCCTGATGCCGAAGCGCGGCGGCGGACAGTGTCCACGGCCGGCTTTTTACTGTGGAACGGCGGCCGGCGACGGCCCGCCGGGCCCCGTGAAAAGCCACGCGCGCGGCACGGGAAAACCCGATCCGGGGTGGCGCACGCCGCCGGACAAGCCCCGGCAAAAACACGCGGACGGCAAGGCCCACAGGCGTGTGGGACGCAACGATCTTCCTGAAATCCCCGGCCGGAATCCGCCGGGCGGTTTCAGGATAACTTGTAGTCAAGCGAGGTAGGGAATGTTCTCATCATTACTGCTGGTGCTGCTCATAGGGGCCATCGCCTGGGCGGGAGCGAGCGCGGGACTCGCCCCTCTGTTCGGCGTGGCGCTGCCTTATGTGGCGGTAGTCGTCTTCATCGCCGGGATGGTCTGGCGCATGGTGTACTGGGCCAAATCGCCCGTGCCCTTCTGCATCCCCACCACCGGCGGGCAGGAGCAATCGCTTGATTTCATCAAGCAGAACAAGATCGACTGCCCCAGCACCACTTGGGGCGTTGTAAAGCGGATGTTCCTGGAAGTCTTTTTCTTCCGTTCCCTGTTCCGCAACTCCCTGGCGGATGTGCGCGAAAATGACCCGATCAGCAACGGGCCGCGCAGCGTCTACTATTCCTCCAAGTGGTTGTGGTGTTTCGCCCTGCTCTTCCACTACTGTTTCCTGTTGATCTTTATCCGGCACTTCCGCTTCTTCATCGAGCCTGTGCCGTCCTGTATCACCTTCCTGGAATCCATCGACGGGATCATGCAGGTCGGTTCGCCGCGTTTCTACTGGACCGGCGGCCTGGTGCTGGTGGCCCTGCTTTTCCTGCTGTGCCGCCGCATTTTCAACCACCGCCTGCGCTATCTCTCCCTGCTCAACGACTACTTCCCGCTCTGGCTGCTCATCGGCATCGTGGGCACGGGCCTCTGCCTGCGGTATTTTGATAAAACCGAAATCGCCGAGGTCAAGATCTTCGTCATGGGCCTCACGCACTTCGCGCCCGTGGCGGCCACAGGCATCAACGCCCTGTTCTTCGTGCACCTGACCCTGGTCAGCGTGCTGCTGATCTACTTCCCCTTCTCCAAACTCGTGCACATGCCCGGCGTGTTCTTCAGCCCCACGCGCAACCAGGCCAACAATTCCCGCCGGGTGCGCCACATCAACCCCTGGAATCCGCCCAAGCAGTACTTCACCTACCCCGAGTACGAGGATACCTACCGCGAAGCCATGGCCGAAGCCGGCCTGCCGCTGGATAAGCAACCCGAAAAGGCCGCCGAGTAAGGAGTCGTCATCATGGCAAAGTTACCTACGCCGCAAATGCTCGTCGCCAGCCGCCCGGCCTTTCCGGACAAAAGCTGGCTCGACACCAAGCCTGAATTCATGCCGGGCAGCTTCTGCTATCCGGCCAAAAAAGAGACCATGGAACTCCTGCACATGCCCAATCCTCACGAGTGGGACCCCGCCGCCGAGGACTGGAACCTGCCGGAGAATTGGGAAAAAATTCTCTGTGACGCCTTTGCCGACCGGCTGGAGAAGCACCGCTCGCTGAAGCTGTTCATGGACATCTGCGTGCGCTGCGGCGCCTGCGCGGACAAGTGCCACTTCTTCCTGGGCACCAACGACCCCAAAAACATGCCCGTGCTGCGCGCCGAGCTGTTGCGTTCCCTCTACCGGCGCGACTACACCATGCTCGGCAAGATTCTGGGCAAGAAGGTGGGCGCGCGCGGCTGGGACATGAGCGTGGTCAAGGAACTCTTCTACTACGCCTACCAGTGTACGGAATGCCGCCGCTGCTCGCTGTACTGCCCCTACGGCATCGACACGGCGGAAATCACCATGATCGTGCGCGAACTGCTGCATGAGGTGGGCCTGGGCATCCACTGGATCATGGACCCGGTCAAAAACTGCAGCTTCACCGGCAACCACCTGGGCATCCAGCCCCATTCCTTTGTGGAAATCGTGGAAATGCTGGCCGACGACTGCGAAACCGTCACCGGCATCCGCCCCAAGACGCCCTTTAACAAAAAGAACGCCGAAATCCTCTTCATCACCCCCTCGGGCGACGTGTTCGCGGATCCCGGCATCTATACCTTCATGGGCTATCTCCTGCTCTTCCACGAGCTGGACCTGGACTACACCCTGTCCACCTACGCCTCGGAGGGCGGCAACTTCGGTTCCTTCACCTCCTTCAACATGGCCAAGAAGCTCAACGCCAAGATGTACGCCGAGGCCGAGCGCCTGAACGTCAAATGGCTTCTGGGCGGCGAGTGCGGCCATATGTGGCGCGTGATCAACCAGTACATGGACACCTACAACGGCCCGGCCCCGGCCAACATGGAAATTCCGGTGTCGCCCATTACCGGCACGGTGTTCAGCAACGCCACCTCCACCAAGATGGTGCACATCGCGGAATTCACGGCCGACCTGATCTACCACAACAAGCTCAAGCTCGACCCGAGCCGCAACGACCATCTGGTGACCACCTTCCACGATTCCTGCAACCCGGCGCGCGGCATGGGCCTGCTGGACGAACCGCGCTACGTGCTCAAGCACGTCTGCAACAACTTCGTGGAAATGCCCGAAAACACCATTCGCGAGCAGACCTTCTGCTGCGGCGCGGGTTCGGGTCTGAACACCGAGGAAATCATGGAGCTGCGCATGCGTTCCGGCATGCCGCGCGGCAACGCCCTGCGTTATGTGCAGCAGAAAGACGGCGTCAACCACATGGCCTGCGTCTGCGCCATCGACCGCGCCACGCTGCCGCCGCTGGCCGACTACTGGGCGCCCGGCGTGAGCGTGAGCGGCCTGCACGAGCTGGTGGGCAACGCCCTGGTCATGAAGGGCGAGATCAAGCGCACCATGGACCTGCGCCAGGAAGAGCTGCCCAACGTGGCGGAGGACGAGCCGGAGGAAAGCCCGGCGGATGCGCCTGAGGCGCAGGGGGAGGGCCGATAGATGTATAACGCCAAAGCTGTGATCACGGGCATCGTCATTTTTGTGGTGCTGTTCAGCTCCCCCTTCTGGGTGAGCTATCTGGGACAGGACTACAAGAAAACCGACGTGGTGCTGCCCAAGGATGAAAAGAACTGCATCGAGGACGTGGAATTCATGCGCGCCCAGCATATGCGCCTGCTCAACGAGTGGCGTGACGAGGCCCTGCGCAAGGAAAACCGCATCTATGTGTCCGCCAAAGACGGCAAAAAGTGGGTCATCAGCCTGCAGAACACCTGTCTGAAATGCCACAACAACTACAAGGAATTCTGCGAAAAGTGCCACGTGGCCAACAGCGTCTATCCCTATTGCTGGACTTGCCACATTATTCCCACGGAGGGCAAGTAATGAACACGAGCAGAAGAAGCTTTCTGAAAGTGGCGGGGCTTTCGGCCTTTGCCCTGAGCAGCGGGATGGCAAGCCTTGCCGGTACGGCGGGCGCGGCGCGGGCCCAGATCGCGCCCGGCCGTTATGAGAAAGGGGAGCATGCGCTGACCGCCAAGCGTTGGGCCATGGTCATCGACACCCGCCTCTTCCGCGGCCCCGAAGACTACGAGCCGCTGATCGAAGCCTGCCACAAGGTCCACAATGTGCCGCACATTCCCGGCAACCAGGACATCAAATGGTTCTGGCTGGACAAGTACGACCACGTCTTCCCGGACGACATGAACGCCCACATCAACGACAAGACGCGCCAGGCCAGCTATCCGCTGCTGTGCAACCACTGCACCAATCCGCCCTGCGTGCGCGTCTGCCCCACCCAGGCCACTTACAGAATGGAAGACGGCATCGTGGCCATGGACTACCACCGCTGCATCGGCTGCCGTTTCTGCATGGCCGGGTGTCCGTACGGGGCGCGTTCCTTCAACTTTGTGGACCCGCGCAAGTATCTTTCGGATCCCGTGCCTAACCCGACCTTCCCCACCCGCATGATCGGCGTGGTGGAAAAGTGCACCTTCTGCGCCGAGCGCCTGGCCGCGGGCCAGATGCCCGCCTGCGTGGAAGCCGCGGGCGGCAAGATTCTCTTCGGCGATCTGGAAGATCCCAATTCAACGGTGCGTCAGGCCCTGGCCGCCAACTACAGTATTCGCCGCAAGCCCAATCTGGGCACGCAGCCCGGCGTCTACTACCTTATTTAGGGAGAACAGGCCATGCTTGAAAAATTGTTTTCCGGTCCCAAGAGCTATTATGTGTGGCTGCTCTTTCTGCTCTGCGTCATCGCGGGCTGCGGCCTTGTCTATCTGGACCAGCTCCAGAGCGGTCTCGGCATCACGGGCATGAACCGTGAGGTCTCCTGGGGGCTGTATATTTCGCAGTTCACCTATTTCGTCGGCGTGGCGGCCTCGGCCGTGATGCTGGTCTTGCCCGCCTATTTCCACCACTACAAGAAATTCAAGCGCATGATCATCTTCGGCGAGTTCATGGCCGTGGCGGCCGTGGTCATGTGCGCCCTGTTCATCGTGGTGGACCTCGGGCAGCCCCAGCGCATGCTCAACGTCATGCTCCACCCCACGCCCAATTCGGTCATGTTCTATGACATGATCGTGCTGATCGGCTATCTCTGCCTGAACATCGTCATCGGCTGGGTCACCCTGGAAGCCGAACGCCTGGACGTGGAACCGCCCAAATGGGTCAAACCCCTGATCTACCTTTCCATTCTCTGGGCTTTCTCCATCCATACAGTCACGGCCTTCCTGTACGCGGGCATTCCGGGCCGCCATTACTGGCTCACCGCCATCATGGCCGCGCGCTTCCTGTCCTCGGCCTTTTGCTCCGGCCCGGCCATCCTGCTGCTCCTGCTCTTCCTGGTGCGCAGGCTGACTGGCTTCGATCCCGGCAAGGACGCCGTCAAGACCCTGTCCACCATCATCGTCTACGCCATGTGCGTGAACGTCTTCTTCTATCTGCTGGAGCTCTTCACCGCCTTCTACAGCCAGATTCCGGGCCACATGGAGCCCATGCTCTTCCTCTTCTCCGGGCATGGCGGCCATCTGGCCTGGGTGAGCTACTGGATGTGGGCGGCCGTGATCATGGCCTTCGCCTCTCTGGCTATCTTGATTCCGCCGCAGTGGCGGACCGGCCCCCTGCTGCCCGTGGCGCTGATCATGCTGGTGGCCGCCAGCTGGATCGACAAGGGCCTGGGCCTGCTCATCGGCGGTTTCACGCCCAACATGTTTGAAGCCTTCACGCCTTACATGCCCACGGCCAAGGAGATTGCCGTGGCCCTCGGCGTATACGCCGTGGGCGCGCTGGTGCTCTCCCTGCTCTGGAAGATCGCCTTGGGCGTCAAGCGGGAAGCCCATCATTTCAGTGACTAACCTTCCTGTTTCACACTGAAGCGACGCCCCGCGCCATAACGGCGCGGGGCGTTTTTATTTCCGCCCTCGCTTTTCCGGCGCGCGGCGCGGCATTCCCGGCCCAACAGAGCGGGATGCTTGACTTTCAGACCGCCTCCTGTGCATAATTGAACTAGTGCGATATCATGCCCCACCTGTCGGTTCGGCGTGAAGATCGCACAGCAGGACCCATGGTTTTTGCTGTGCTTACGTCGTCTATGGCGGCGCGCAATCCTTTACGGGCTTGCGGCTGGTGTCGCTTGACGCGACACCAGCGCATTTTACCCTTGAGCCACGCGTATAACGACACAACGGAAGCCGCTCCCGCCGCGACCCGCCCGGATTTTCAGAAAGAATCCCTACCGGGGTGGCTTCCCGTCCGTTGCACCGCCATTGCTCTTCCGCGCGTTTTGCGGCCTGCCCGGCCGCGAGGACGACGCTGTGCCCATCTTTCGCAAGGAGCCCACGATGCATCAAGCGCTCAAAGAAGCCATCACCATCTGCAAAACCCTGCTGCGCAACGGCTATGACGCGCATGTCATCAACGCGCCCCTGCAGGAGCAACTGTTGCGCGCCGTCCGGCAGCCCGCCGTGGACATCGCCTGCGAGCCGGATATGGACACCCTGGTCAAGCTCTTCCCCAAGGCCCGCATGGAGTCGGAAAAGCGTGCGCTGGCCGAACTGGAGGAAAACGGGGTGCTTTTCCGTTTCTATCCGTTGGAAGTGGCGGACGCCGGGCATCCTGAGCTTTCGCTGCTGCGCATCACGCCCAGCATGGCCGCCATGATGGACCCCAAGGAACGCGAGCAACTGCGCATGACCGGTTTCGGCAGCCCGGCCCCCACCGGTGACGCCTATGAGGGCTTTGCTGATTTCAAGGGCGGCACCATCCGGCTCACCGGCCTGCCGGACGAAACCCTGCGCCACAACTACCTGCTGGCCGTGCGGGCCCTGCGCTTCGCGGCCAACTTCGACATCCCCATTGATCCCAACACCTGGATGGCGATTGTACGCTCCTCGGTGCGCGTACTGGACTACGTGCCCGCCACGGACATTATGGACGAATGGCGCAAGGTGGCCGCCGAATCCATGTACCGCTTCGTGCGCCTGCTTTACGACGCCCACATCCTCCAAGGCCTGATCCCGGAAGTGGCGGCGCTCTCCTGCGTCTGCCAGGAGCGCGACAGGGACGGCGTGGAGGTGAATGTCTTCGACCACACCCTGGAATGCATGAAACACTACCCGGAAGAAGGTTTCCACTACGACTGGCTGGGCACCATGGCCATGCTCTTTCACGATGTGGGCAAGCTCTTCACCGGTGAATATTTCGACGGCCAGTGGACCTTCTACCAGCACCACCGGGTGGGGGCCAAGGTCACGCGCAAGATCCTGCGCCGTCTGCACTTCGCCCAGGAGGACATCGACCTGCTCTGTCACCTGGTGAACCACCACATGCGCTTCCACTTCATGATGACCGACAGGGGCATCCGCCGCTTTAAGGCCCTGGACGAATATCCGCGCCTTATCGCCATGGCCCGTGCCGACCTTCAGGCCCGCGAAGGCAGCTATACGTCCTTCAACCACAATATGAAATATCTGGACCGGGCCGAAACCCCGGAACAGATGCTGGAACCCCTGCTCAACGGCAATGAAATCATGAGCGAAACTCGTCTGGCCCCCGGCCCCATGGTGGGTGTGATCCGCGACGCGTTGCTGCAGGCCCAGATCACGGGCGAAGTGACGGATCTGGAATCCGCCGTGGCCTTTGTGCGTGAGTATGCGCGGAAGTCCGTGGGGTAACGGCCTTTCCCTTGCCGCCGGGCAGGACAAGCCAATGATAAATCTCCTCAATTATACCCTTCCCGAACTCACGGACTGGATGCAGACCGAGCTGGGCGAGCCCAAGTTCCGGGCCGTGCAGGTCTGGCAGTGGATCTGGCAGAAAATGGCCCGCGATTTCGATGCCATGAGCAACGTCTCCAAAGCCTGCCGGGCCCGCCTGGCGGAAACGGCGCGTATCGACTGGCCTGAAGTGGCCCGCGTGCAGGAAAGCAGCGACGGCACCACCAAGTTTCTGCTCCGCCTGGAAGACGGGGCGCTGGTGGAGACGGTGCTGATTCCCTCGGATTCCCGCGAAGGCGTGCGGCGCTGGACCCAATGCCTGTCCTCGCAGGTGGGCTGCGCCATGGGCTGTACCTTCTGCGCCACGGGCGACATGGGCTTTGAACGGAATATGACCATGGGAGAAATTCTGGGGCAGATTCTGGTGGCCCGCGAGCACCTGGGCGACAACCGGCCCGACTGGCCCGTGCTGCGCAATCTGGTGTTCATGGGCATGGGCGAGCCTCTGCTCAACCTACGCGAAGTTATGCGCGCCCTGCAAAGCCTGAACAACGACAAGGGGCTCAATTTCTCGCCGCGCCGGATCACGGTTTCCACCTGCGGCATTGAGAAGGGCCTGGCCGAGCTGGGCGCCAGCGGCCTGGCCTATCTGGCCGTCTCCCTGCATGCGCCCACTCAGGAGCTGCGCGCCCGGATCATGCCCAAGGCCGCGCGTTGGCCTTTGGACCAGCTGCTGGCCGCGCTCAAGTCCTATCCGCTGAAGACGCGGGAACGGATCACCTTTGAGTATCTGTTGCTGGGCGGGATCAACGACGGACCGGGACAGGCCGAGGAACTGGCCCGGCTGGTGGCCGACATCAAGGGCAAGCTCAATCTCATCGTCTACAATCCCGCCGAAGGCGCGCCCTACGCGGCTCCGGACGAGGCGCGCGTGCTGGCCTTTGAGCAATGCCTCTGGAAGCGCCATATCACGGCCATTGTCCGCAAGAGCAAGGGACAGGACATCAAGGCCGCCTGCGGGCAGCTCAAGGCGGCGTCCACCGGCGAGGTCTGATCCTCCCGCTGGGAAACGTCGGCGATTACCCGCCCCGCAGTTTCTTCGCCTTTCGGCATCACGCGGGCGGTCACGGACCGGGAGACGCGCTGTGTTTTGAGTCTTCATCAACCCACAGCTATGAAAATAAAACCGACACGGCAATTCAATTTATTGTTGTCAATTATTATCCGGCATAGTTGATGGCAGCGCGGGGACAGGACGACGACATTGTGCTCGCGAAAAAAGCGCACCCGAAACAATTCCGGAGTGCGCCTGAACGCCGCGCGGCATGAGGCCGCTACCCGCCCCCTGCCCCTCTCAGAGCAATTCACTTTTGAAATAAATGAATTACCCTGGCGTCGCGTAAACGGACGCCAGTGCCCAAGAGCAAGGAAGCGACCGGGGCGGCGTAGAGTTTGAAATGTGCAAATGGGCAACATTTCAAGCGCAAAATGCTGTCATTATCCGTTTCAGCAGACACAGAAACGCTACGGCGCGTTTTAATCCGTCGCCGGGAGCCCGCGCGATTTACGCCTGCGCGCGGCCGGCAACAGCCTGACCCAGCGACCGCGCCCCAGAAGACGCAGGCAGCCATGGACAAAGAGAAGCAGGGGCAGGGCCAGGGCGCAGAACAAATGACCGAGTTTGATGACGGCGTAGGTCGCGCCGTATACGGAGAATCCCGGCAGATTGTGCAGGATCAGCAGCAGGCCGGTAACGGCCAGAACCAGCAGCAGGGCCACCCGCAGGCCGCCCCAGAGGGTCAGCGCGTAGTCCCGCCGTCCCACTACGCACCAGACCACCGCCGCGTACGTGCCCAGCAGAAGCAGGGCTGCCGCCGACCAGTAATGCGCCACTGTGGGCGAGGCACGCCAAGTGTTGATCAGCCCGTAGCGGAAAGCAAAGGGCAGATGGGCCAGACCGCTCACAATGGCGGCCAGCATGCAGGCCGCCCAGAGCAGCTTGAAAAAGGCCGAGAACAGACGAGGATCTTCTTTCACGGCCGCCGCCTTTTCTGCTTTTCCCGCCAGATGCGCAGCCAGGCCAAGGCCGCTCCGGCCAGCGGGGCCAGCAGCACCGTGCCCAGCAGGCGGTTTTCCTTGTCCATGCTGGCTCCGGCCGGACGCAGGCTGGGACGGCCGTAACCGATCTGATCCTCGCGCAACAGCTCCGCTTCCATGTCGCGAAAGGCCAGCGAGGAGACATAGAGAGTATTGGTGCCCCCGTTTTCATTGAGGCCGAAAATATCGCCCTTGCGCTCCTCCGCCATGACCCGGGCCGCGCGCACCATATCCTTGCGCGGCCCTATGCGCTGGGCCTGGCGCGGACAGGCCGCGATGCAGACGGGCGGTTTTCCCTCTGCCAGCAGATCCTGGCAGTAATCGCATTTGAACATCTGACCGTTGCCCGCATAACGCGGCGCAAAGCTGAGATACGGCCCCACGCCGGATTGCCGCCGAGGGATCATCCAGGGGCAGGCGCGGTCGCACTGTCCGTCGCCCATGCAACTGCCGTGGTCGATATATACCGCGCCGCTGGCGCGTTGCCGGGCCGCTCCCGTGGAGCAGAGATTGGCGCAGGGCGGATTGGTGCAATGCATGCAGCGACGGGGCAGAAAAACCTTGCGCGCCCCGGCCTCGGTCTGCACCGTGCAGGATTGGAGATAAAGCCAGTTGTACGGCGTAAGCCGGTCGGTGACGTCGCGCTTGCCGGACCAGTCCTGAATGCGTATCCAGCTTGGATAGGGCTGAGGCGGCTGCCGGACCGGCAGGGGCACGCCCTCCAGATTACGATCCCGGCAGGCCCGCACGCAGGCTCCGCAACCGTCGCAGGCGTCCACGTCAATGAGCGTGGTCAGAGGCTCACCGGTAAGATTCCCGGCTTTGGCCGCAACGGGAGCCAGCGCGGACGGCAACGTTCCGCCCAGCAGCAGGCCCGCTGCGCCCTGAAGAAAACGGCGGCGCTGAAAAAAACGATTTTTCCCCACAATCCCTCATTCCTTACGCCCGGCGGTGCCCTCGGCGGCAACCTCGAACATAAAAAGCAATTTATCCCTGAGCGGCTCACCGCGTCAACTGAACGGAGTCAGGCGCAGGGGCATTCCGTTCTCCGCTCGTTGTTTTATTCTGCCCTGCGGGCACGGGAGCTTTACGCCTCCCGGCGTTTAGGCCGCCTCCAGCGCGGGCAGGGCTCGAAATTCCTCATCCGTATGACAAGCCCATGGAACAATTACCCTTGAAAGGTAATACCCTATAAATACAGAATAATTCTGCCTACAAGCGCGGAAAGGAATGGCCCTGTTCAGGCAACCGTCAGCGGCGCGGCCTCGTCCTTTTCAAAGGGCGGCGGCGGCCGCCAGAACCAGAACAGGGCCAGCAGCGGCACAAGACCGGCCAGTTCGGCCAGCTCTCGCGGCAAAGCCAGCCCCACGCCCCACCACAGCGCAACGCTGGCGGCAGCGGCACCCAGCATCAGGGCCCACTGGCCCAGAGTCATGGGCTTGGCCGCCCACTGGAAGAAACTGACGGTCAGGATAGCCACCCAAACCTTGGTAATGGTCAGGGAAAGGGCGGCGCCCTCCAGAGGCATGGCCGGGATCATCGTAAAGCAGCAGACAATATTGAGCACCAGACCGCTGAGGTAAAAACCCAGCAGGAGTTTGTGCCGGCGCATGCCGATCATGGCGTATGCCGCCAGATTATGCAGGAAAGCCGTTGCCAGGCACGGCGTGAGCAGGCGCTGGGCCGTCACCGCGCTGGCGTAGTTCGGACCGTAAATCAGGGGCAGGAAGCGGTCGCTCTCCACGCAGATCAGAAAAATCACCGGCAACGAAGCCGCCCAGAGCGTGCGCGCGGTCTGCCCGGCCAGACGCCGGAAAGCCTCGCGATCCTGCTGCCAGGACTTGGCCAGCAGCGGAAAGATCACTTTGCCCAGCAGTGCGCTGGAGACCAGCACGGAAAGGCCTTCCACGGTTTCCCAGGCTACGCCGTAGCCGCCCACATCCGCGTCGCCGCCGTATTGTTTGAGGAAGATCACGTTGATCTTGTTGTAAAACATGGCGCAGGCCGCCATGCAGGTAAAGATCAGCCCGCTCTTCATTTGCCGTGCCAGATCCAGCATGCCGCTCGTGCCCACCCCGGCCAGGGGGTTGCGGCCCAGGGCGCTCAGGGCCAGGGCGATGCAAAGCAGGGATTCCAGGGGCTTGTAAAGAGCTATGAGGATGGGCGGCGCGTGCAGCAACACGCAGGCAATGCCGTAGCCGATGCCGATGAGGGCCGACGGCACGCGGATGCGCATTTCCACATCCTGCCTTCCACGGGCCTGGCAGAGCGCGAAAAAGGAATCACTGAGCGCGTCCAGCCCCAGTCCGGCGGCGATGCAGAACACGATCAGACGCAATTCCGGCGTGTAGTGCTGCCAGCCGGTGATCAGCCAGGTGACGCCCAAAGCGGCCAGCAGCACGACCATTTTGAGCCAGCTCACCTCGCCCAGCAAGGCCCGGGGCCGCCCCTCGCGCCGGGCGAACGTGGAAAGCAGAAAATCGTTGAGCCCCACGTCGGCCACGGTTTTGACCAGATAGCCGTAGGTCAGGGCCAGAACGATCTGGCCCATGATGTCCGGACTGCGGCGCGCCAGCAGAATGGTGAAAATGGTCCAGGAAAGATCGCGCGTCCACTGCGCACCCAGAATATAGCCGAGCCGTCGGGGAATGCTTTTCAGCTTCATGGAGGCGGCTTACCTGCCGCCGCTGAAGCGCACCACGGCCTTGAAGCCGGGCTTCAATTCAAGGTCGGGGTTGGGCACGGTCAGCTCCACCGTGTAATAGGAAGGGCTGCCCACGCTCATATCGTTGGAGACCCAGGAAATCTCATTGACCGTGCCCGTGAATTTCCGGTTGCCCAGGGACGGGATTTCCACTTCGGCGGTGTCGCCTTCCTTGATGCCGCTCACTTCGGCCTCATAGACCGGCACCTGGATCAGCACGGGATTGAGCTGCCCCACGCGAATGGGCATGGTACCGGCGGCCAGCACCGTGCCGGGATTGAGCGTGGAGTCCAGGGAAAGCACATAGCCCTTGATGGGCGAGGTCAGCACCAGAGTGACGGGCAGTTGTTCGCCCTCCTTGATGGGCACGCCGTAATAACCTTCCAGCTCCCTGAGGCGGGAAGCGAAGTTGCTTTCGGTCTTCTGGATGGTGGTGCGCAACAGCTCGATGCGGCGCTTGAGGGAGTCCACATCGTCCTCCAGCCGGGTCAGAGCCTGGCGGGAACCCAGGCCGGAGGCTACCAGCTGGCGGGCCTTGTTGCGCTGGGCCGTGGTCTCGGCCAGCTGCCGCTCAAAGTCCAGCACCTGGCCCTTGAGATTCTCAGTAGCCGCGCCGATGGTCACTTCGCGCTGCAAAATCCGTTCAGCTTCTTCCTGCAGATGGTAGCGCAGGAGCGGCGAGCCTTTTTCCACGGCGTCGCCGGACTTGACCAGCACTTCGTCCACTACCGCGTTAAAGGGGATGGGCACGGCGCGGGTTACGGTGGTGACCACCTTGCCGGTCAGGATGGTAGTGGACGCAGCGGATTCGGCGGCCAGGGCCGGGCCGGAGGCGACCGGCCAGAGGGCAGCCCAGAGCAGCGCGGCCAACGCGGCCAGTGCGGCACGGAAAATCCGGGACACACGGGTCGGGCGGCCCGGGCAATACGCGCGCTGAAGAAAACACGAAGGGGAAATAAGGGACGGCATCACATGAACTCCTTGGCGGGCAGGCCCAGGAAACGCTCTTGCAGCAGATTGGCGACGTACATCCATTCCAGATTGGCCAGCTTATATTCCAGCTCCGCCTCAATATAAGCGATGCGGGCGTTGGTCATGGCCTCCTGGCGCTCGGCCACCACGGGCAGCTGTTCCGTGCCTTCGTTGAAGGAAATGCGGGCTTCCTTGTACTGCAGCTCGGCTGTGCCGAAACGGGTCTTGGCCAACTTGAGCTGGGTTTCGGCCAGGGCCACGCGCTGCTCGGCCTGCAGCCAGGTATTGGAATAATCCGTGCGTTTGCGGGCCATTTCGTGGAAGGCCTGGGCCTTCTGCATGCGGGCGGTCTGCACGCCGCGATAGCGGCGGCCCCAGTCCAGCAGGGGGAAGTCAAAAGTCAGGTGCAGGAAGGTGTCTTCCTGGCCGCTGACCGGCTGGTACTGTCCGGCCGGAGGACTGTTGTTGATCTGAATGGACATGTCCGGGATATACTGGGCCCAGGCCACCATGATATTGTAGTCGCCCAGCTTGACCTGGGCGCGCAGCAGCAGATCGTCCTCGGTGGCGGGCCAGCGCTCTTCCCACTTCAGCCCGTGCCCGTCAAAACCGGCCAGAATCCCGTCGGCGCTTCCGGTATCCACGTTCAGGCGCTGCTGCGGTTCCACCCCGGCCAGGATCTTGAGCTGGGTGCGCTGCATGATCTCTTCCATCGTGGTCTTTTCGACGGTCAGCTCCAGTTCGCGCTGGTGCTGGGTCGCCAGGTTGAGCGACACGCCCTGGCGTCCTTCCACGGACTCCACCTGCTGCCAGTAGGAGATCAGCTCCTTGCCCACAGGCAGGAGTTCCTTCTGGGCGGCCACGATGTTGCGCTGGGCCTGAAGCTTCAGATAAGCCTGGGCGATTTTGTAAATGGCTTCCCCGATGGCCTTGCGGTGCGTGGAAATGGCCAGATTGACCATGATCTTCTGCACCTGATGCTCGAAATAGGTGGCCACGGGATTGGGAAACGCGGCGTAAAAGCCCACCCGCAACTTGGTCCGCCCGTAATCGCCGGGCGTATCCTTGCTGTCCATGTTCAGCCGGGTCAGGTTGTTGGAGACCTGCAGCGTCATGCGCGGCTCGGGCAGATACTTCCAGACCGCGTCGGTGAGGGCCACGCGTTTGATTTCCAGGTTCACGGCGCTGTTGACCAGCAGGGGAGACTGCTGGATGGTCAGGAAGACGCAGTCCTCAAAGCCGAAAGTTTTACCCGCGTCGTACAGGTTGGGCACGGCGGCTTCCAGCTTGGTCTTGTTTTCCACGGGTACGCCCGGCGCTTCCTCCAGCCAGTGCCTGGCCGGCAGTTCCGGCGACTTGAGTCCGGCCTTGTTGGAAGCACAGGCCGGAAAAAACAGGGTCAGGGCCATGAGCAGCGGCAGGAAAACGCGCGCTGACGGCGTGGGTAATGCGAAATGCGGCATCGGTGATTGACCCTTTGCGGGCTTGCGCCGGAAAACGGCGCCGCGCCATGTCAAGGTTGCGCAACGACGGCGGACGGCGGCTCCTGTTCAAGAGACGCCGTTTCCAGCCGGTCAAATTCCAGGTGATGGAGGGTCAGCAATACGCGCTCCCGCGCATCGGAAATCTGAGCGTCAAAGCGCTGCAATCTGCCGTCAGCCCAGGAACGCCGCAATTGCAGACGCCAGGGCCCCTTTGCCCCGCGCTCGCCGCCGAAACGGATGAAACCAGCCGCATTGAGCCGCCAGCGGCACAATTCGGCGGCCATGCCGACACCATCCGCGCGCACCGGGCCGTCCCCTTGCCGGGCCAGGGCCAGCGACGCGGCCTGCACGATCCCCTCCACCATATACAGGCAATCAGTATAGCCCCAATTCCCTTCGGGAGCAATGGGCTCTTCCGGTGTGGGCAAAGCGGCCCGGTACATATTTTCGGGCAGAACCGCAAAGCCGGACAGCAAACGCCAGGGAGCGTCCAGCCCCAGCGCATCGTAAAATACGGCCAATTCCTCCCGCCCCTCGCCGTCCACCGGCTTTCCATCGACGCCGTCAGCACCGGCGGCGGGCCAGAGCGGGGGTACTTCGGCGGGGGCGGCGGCCAGCAGCACCATGCCTTCAGCCACCGGCGCGTACTGCTCCGTATGGCGGCCGTTGTCCGTCAGTTGGCGGACAACGAGGTCCGCGCGGCACATACGGGTCATGACCCGGTCATGCATCAACCAGGGCCGGGCTTCCACAGTGAGACGGCATTCGCGGGTAATGCCGGTCGGCAGCGGGGGCGGCTCATGAAAGCGCACGTCGGACAGGCCGGTGACCGCCAACCAGGGCAGGAACAGGCGGGAACCTTCCAGCAGGGCCTGAAGGGCGCGGCTGGCCGGCAGCCAGGGCGCGGACGCCTGTACGGCATTGGAGCCCCGCCCGCCGTGGGCGGAAAGCGCCGGATCCGCGAAACGGGAAAACTGGCAGGCCCCCTGGAACAGAGTGGACGTGGGCCGGAGCGGCGGCCGCGGATCGGGAAAAACCAGCGGGAAAAACTCCGGCCTTTCCAGCAGGGGCAGGGCGCACGGCGCGCAGTCCGGGCGCAGGGCATTTTCCCGGCCCCAGATCACCCTTTCACAGTCCCCGCGCAACAGCTCGCGGGCCAGCATGTCGCCCAGTTCATTGAGCCCGGCCCGCCGGCCGTCATCCAGCAGCTCAACGGCGCGGCAGGCAAAGCCCCCCTCGCGGGCCAGGGCGCTCAGGCGGCCGGACAGGCGCGCGGACGAGGGCCCGGCGGCAAAGGCCCGCTCCACGGCGGCGGGCGTCAGGGGCACGCGATTGAAACAGCAGGCGTAGCGCAGCCCGTGCGCCAGCGCCGGGCGCAGGCAATCCTCCAGCAGGGCCGGAGCGGCGGCGTTGGCCTCGGGCGCGGGCACGAAAAATACGCCGTCCACCCGCCCTTCCTCGGCGGCAAGTCGGTGGAAGGCCGCGCGCAGGCTTTCGGCGTCCGGCCTTGCGGCACAGGTAAAGTCCAGCGGCGTCAGGCGCGCGCCCGCCTTGGCCAGGGGCGCGCAGACGTCCAGCAGGTCCAGGGGCGGCGCCAGCGTGCAGCCCAGCGGCGCAAGGCCGCTCAACAACTGCGGCAGCAGGTCCCGGTCAAAAACACAAAGCGCCACCACATCGCCGCGCCGCAACGGCAGTCCCTGGCCGCAGGGGTCCAGGAGCAGAGGGGAAGGACACGGCTTTACGGGCGATGAGGCATTACCGCCGTCCGCGTACGGCGGGCGGGGCGCAAAACGGCAGAGGGGCGCAAGAGCGCGGTTCCGGGCATATTCCGGCGCGTGCTCGTGTTCCGGACCGGACGCGGGCTCCCCGCTCTTCCGTTCCGCGTCGGCCTTTGCGCCGGTCAGGGCGCGGGCCAGATCCCCAATGGTCGCCACCTGCAAGAGGTCCTCAAAATTGACGCTCAGGCCCAGGCGCTGTTCGGCCTCCTGGAGGATCAGGGGAAAACGGCTCGAACGCAGGGCCAGATCGTAGCGCAGGTCCATCTCGGGCCGCAATTCCTCCACAGGCCTGCCGCTGGCCTTCGCCAGCACTTCCAGCACAATGCCCATCTGGCCGGAAGTGACGCCGGACGCGGCGCGCGCCGGGGCGGCCGTGCCCGAAGCCACCGGAACTTTGCCCGGCGCGGGACCTTCCCGCGCCGCTACGCTTCGCCCGCCCAGGACCGCGACTCCGGCGCGGATGGCCGCGCGCGGCAGATGGCCCAAAGCATACAACCGGGCGCAGGCCTGGCGCAGGCCCTCGGTTTCCCTGCCCTTTCGCCCGGCGGAAAAACACAGGGCGCGCGGCTCGATATCCCCCACCAGACCGCAGAGCGTATCCTGCGGCCCCAGTTCCAGAAAATGGCGGATGCCGTCCCGCTCCCACATGGCGCGCACGCCTTCCACCCAGCGCACGGAATTTTCGTCCAGATCCGTGATGTAGCGGCAGATGTCCGGCTGCTCCCGGGGGTAAAAGCCGGTGGTGATGTCGCTGAGCATAGGCAGGCGCGGCGCGTGCATTTCAAGAGCGTTCAGCCGCCGCTGGGAAAGATCGCGCAGCACGCGCATGCTTGGATGATGAAACGCCAGGCTGACATTGAGCATGATGGCCGGGATGCGCCGCTTGCGCATATGCTTGCGGGCTTCCAGCAGGACCTCGCGCGGCCCGCTCAGAATGAACTGCCGGGGGGTATTGTAGTTGGAAACATAGAGCGCGGGCCAGGTTTTGCGTGCTTCCTCAATGACTTCAGCGTCGGCGTGCACGGCCATCATGCCGGTTTCGCGCGTGGCCTTTGCCTCCAGCTCGGCCATGTGCACGGCGCGGGTGTCCAGGATGTACCAGGCAACCTCCGGCTCATAAATGCCCGCGAAGCAGAGCGCGATAAGTTCGCCCAGGCTGTGGCCGCACATCAGGGCCGGAGCGAGCCCCAGCGAGACGAACTGGCTCCACTGGGCGTATTCCAGCAGAAAAAGGTAAGGGATCTGCCAGCGGGTAAGGCTGATCTTTTCCACATCCGTCTCGTCCATGAGCCCGAGCACATCCCAGTCGGCCACCGCCGCGATGCGCTCCATGGCCGCCCTGGCCGCCGGAAAATTGTCGTACAGTTCGCGCCCCATGCCCGGCCAAACCGCGCCCAGGCCGCAGCACATGACCGCCAGCGGCGGCGCCGGCATGGCCGGGGCGAGCCACAGGCCGCGCGTCTCCAGGGCGCTGACGGCCCCGGCGTCCGGGCTTGCGCCCAGGCTCAGAAGCTCCTGCCGCCAGAGCGGATTGATTCCGGCCAGCCGCCAGTCCAGACCGTTCTGGCGCAGATCCACATAGCGCACGCCGTCCAACACCAGCTCATCCGGCTCCCTGGTCTCCCGCGCGGCATTGCCGCCGAATGCGCCGACGACTCCGGCCAGGGCCGGGGCGCGGTCCGGGGAACTCACGGATGGTCCGGATGCCGAGGCTGACGCCTCATCCTCGGGCGGCAACCGGCGCAGGAGCAACGGCTCACAGATCCAGCCGCCGCCGACACCCGCTTCGTTCCCTTGCGGGCGGCAGAACACAAGAGCCAGCCGGGCATGCGTGTTTTCCGCCAGAAAACGGTCCGCCTCTTCCAGCAGTTCCGGGCTGAAATCCGTTGTCAGCAGGCGCGGCGCGCCGATAAGAGCCGAACCCGCCGCATCCCCGGCGAGAGCCTCTTGCAGGGCGCGGGAAAAAACAACAGCGTCCGTGGAAAAAGACCGGGAAGGAGCAATGCCGACCCAGAGGGCGGTGGGCGCGCCGCGCGCCGCGCCCAGGCGCAGCAGGCTCAGGCAAGGCGCGGCCAGGACAAGCGCGGCATCCGTCTCCGGACCGCCGACAGGCAGAAGGACGCGCCGGAAGGTTTCCAGCGCGAGCGACGCGGAAGGCGCGGCAAGGGAGGCGGTTATGGCATCGTCGTTGTGCATGGCGGCCTTTGAAGCGCCGCCGCAAAAGCGCGCGGAACATCCGGCGTGGTCTTGCGGAGCGGGCGAAAAATGCTAGGGCATATCCAGGCTGTTGTCCAGCCTGTGCCGCATTCCGACACGGCCGGGGCCCCGGTCCGCCCGCGTCATGAACGCCGGCCCTCTCCGAAACCCGCCGGGCGGGCCGATATTTACTGCCGCTTTCAGCGCATTACGGGCTTGCCTTGCGTTTCGGCTTCAGCTATACTGAATCGTTACAAAGATGTGCCGAATCAGCGGCACTCCATCACGCCGGTCCCATATCCGGCAAATTCCGGACAATTCGCGAGGATAAGGCATGAAGAACAACCATTCCTGTCAGGCAGGCTCCACAGCGGCGGAACAGCGCGCCGTTGCGCCAAAGAGCTGCGCTTCCGGCTTCAACCGCATGCGTTCCAAACTCTCTTTCGAGCGGCTTGTGGAAATGGCCAGCCAAATGGGGATGGATAATCCTCTCTTTGTTTGCCACGATCGGGCGGCCAAGGCCACCACGCTGATCAACGGCAAGGAATTCATCAATTTTTCCACCTATGATTATCTGGACATCAACGCCCATCCCGAAATCACCGAGGCCGTGACCAAAACGGCCGGCATTTTCGGCACCTCGGCCGGAGCCAGCCGCCTGGTGGGCGGCGAGCGCCCGCCCCACCATGATCTGGAGCGCGCCCTGGCCGATCTGTATGAGGTGGAGGACTGCATCGTCTACGTCAGCGGGCACGCGGCCAACGTCTCCACCCTGGGCTTCATGTTCGGACCGCGCGACGCCATCTTTCACGACGGCCTGGCCCACAATTCCCTGGTTCAGGGAGCGCGCCTTTCCGGCGCCACGCGCTACTCATACGCCCACAACGACTGCGACGCGCTGGAGGAGATGCTTAAAGCCCACCGCGGCGAGCACAAATACGCGGTCATCGTTACCGAGGGGCTGTTCAGCATGGACGGCAACATCCCGGACCTGCCCCGGATCATTGAGCTCAAAAAGAAATACGACTGCATGCTCCTGGTGGACGAAGCCCACTCTTTGGGCGTGCTGGGCAAGACCGGGCGCGGCGCGCGCGAATATTACGGCATAGACCCCACGGACGTGGACATGTGGATGAGCACCTTGTCCAAGGCCATGTGCGGGTGCGGCGGTTTCATCGCGGGCCGCAGCGACCTGATAAAATTCCTCAAATACGGTTCGCCGGGTTTCGTATTCAGCGTGGGCATGCCCCCGGTCATTGCCGCAGCCTGCCGCAAGGCGCTGGAAATCATGCTGCGTGAGCCCGAGCGGGTGCATAAGCTCCAGCACATCAGCCGGTATTTTCTCGAATACGCCCAGAGCAAGGGCCTGGACACCGGCGCGGCCCAAGGCTATGCCGTCGTGCCCGTCATTGTCGGGGACTCCATGGTTTCCGGCTTCCTGTCCCAGCAGCTCTTCAAGCGGGGCATCTACGTCATGCCCGTCTCCTTCCCGGCGGTCAAAGAAGGCACGGCCCGGTTGCGCTTCTTTATTTCCGCGGCCCACACCGAGGAACATGTCCGCAAAACCCTGGACGCCGTGGTGGAAGAATTGCCCAACGCCCAGGCCATTGTGGAAAAATACCGGCGTGAGCATCAGGACGAAGCACAGGACGATTAGCATTCTTGCCCCGTCCGTGCCGTCCGATTCGGCGTTGACAGCAGCCTCGGCCGGACCGGCGCAAAACCGGTCCGGCCTTTTTTGCACTTCTTGCGGAGAATGCCATGTCCCGCTCCGAGGCGGCCCCCACAGCCGCGTCCCCAGACCCATCTTCCTCAGACGCCACACCTTCGGCCCGGCGAGGCGACGCCGTCACGCCCTTCTCTCTGGCCTATGTGCTGCTCTGGTTTCCTCTCTCCTCGGAAACCTTTATTTTCAGGGAAATCGTCCAGCTCATGGCCCTGGGCCTGCCCATCCACGTCTACACCATGTACGGCAAGGCCCTGAAAGGCTGCTCCCAGGAAATGCGGGACTTCCCAGGTCCGGTGCGCCGCATGGGGGCGACGGCCTTTTTCCGGATCTGGGCGGCGTTTTTCCGCGCCCTGCGGCGGGAACCGGGCAAGGTCTGGCGACTGCTGCGCGAAGGCTGCTTCCGCCGCATGCGCAATCTGGAGTCCATGGGCGAAAATCTCTGGTGCTTTATGGCCGGTTTTCTGCTGGCCGAACAGTGCCGGGCCGACGGCATCAGCCTGATCCATTCCTCCTGGGCCAACGGCCCGGCCACCGCGGCCTGGGTGGCCTCGCGCCTGACGGGCATTCCTTTTGCCTTCACCGGCAGAGCCGGAGACATCTATCCCCAGGACGGCCTGTTGCGTGAGAAAGCGCGCGACGCATTGTTCATCCGTACCAACAATCAGGCCAATGTAGGCTGGCTGCAAAGTTTCTGCCCGCCGCGGCAGCAGGACAAGGTGCGCCTGGTCTACAACAGCCTGACCTTTACCGAGCGGACGGAATGCGCCCTGCCCATGCGGCCGCCCTACCGCCTGCTGGCCGTGGGCCGCTTCGCGCGCACCAAGGGTTTTCCCGAACTGCTGACAGCTATGGCCCGACTGCGGCGCGAGCAGGTGCCCGTGCGGCTCACCCTGGTGGGCGACGGCGGCTGGCGGCGCAAGCTCATGGCCCTGCGGCGACGACTGCGCCTGACCGACTGCGTGGACATGCCGGGTTTCCTGCCCCATGACCGGCTGCGCGAATTCATGCAAAACCACGACATGCTGGTGGTGCCCAGCGTGGTGCACAGCAACGGCGACCGTGACGGCATTCCCAACGTGATCATGGAAGCTCTTTCCCACCGCATGCCCGTGGTGGCCACGGACGTCTGCGGCATCTCCGAAGTGATCCGCGACGGGGAAACCGGCCTGCTGGTGCCCCAGCGCGACCCGCGCGCCCTGGCCCTGGCCGTGCGGCGCATGCTGGAAGACCGGGAGCGGGCCCTGGGCATGGCTGAAGCGGGCCGCGCGCTGGTGGAACAGATGTTCGACAGGGATACGAACATCACGGCCCTGCGCGGCCTTTATCTTTCGGCCGATCGCTCCCGGCGGACGGAACAGGGCTGAGCCATGCGCCGACGCGAGACGTTGTACCTGGTGGTCAGCCTGGATGTGGAAGAGGAGGGGCTGTTCGGCGGCCGCTATGCCCGCCGTGCGCCGCGCGTGACCAATACCGCGCAGCTCTCCCGCCTGGCGCCCCTGCTGGAACGGGGTGTGCGGCCCACGCTTTTCTGCGCGCACAGCGTGCTGACCGACCCGGCCTCACGCGCGATCCTGGCCCGGCTGCGGGACATGTCCGGCGCGGAAATCGGGGCGCATCTGCACCACTGGAACACGCCGCCCTTGGACCTGGACAGCCATGCGGGCGGGCAGTCGGATATGGCGGACGTGACAAACAGCGTGCCTGCGGCATCGGTTCCCGCTGCCCTGATGGCGGCCAAGCTGGGCACTCTGTTCCGGGTGGGCGAGGATTTTCAGGGCGCGCCCCTGACCTCTTTCCGCATGGGGCGCTGGGATCTGCACCGCGCGCATTGGCCTTTGCTGGCGCGGGCGGGCGTTTTGTGCGACGCTTCGGTGCGCCCTCTGCACTGCGCCAAAACAGGCGCGGATGGCGTCGCGGCCGGGCCGGACCACTTCAATGCCCCCAGCGATCCCTACTGGGTGCCGGTGGAGGGCAAACACATTTTTGAAGTGCCCCTGACGGTCACGCCGCTGCTTCGCCCCCTGCCCAAAATGCTGAGAGCCCTCCCCGACGGGCCGGATTCATGGGGCCGGGCCGTGCGGGCAAGCCTGCGGCACTGGGGGGCTCTGGCCCTGCTGCCCGTTGAGCACCCGCTCTGGGCCATGCGGGCCGTGACCAGTCTGTTCGCAGCCCGGGGGGGACGCGTGCTGTCGCTGACCTGGCATTCCTCGGAAATGCTGCCCGGCGGCGCGCCGCATCTGCCCGACGCAGCCTCGGTGGAACGGCTGATGACCAAAATCGAAGCCTATCTGGACTGGCTGCACGCGCATTGGGAGGTGCGCTGCCTGACCATGGACGGCCTGCGCCGGGAGCTGGGGAGCTCGGCGGCCTGCCCGCGTTCGGACGTCGCGTGCGACTGGACAACAGGGGCGGAACAGGAGAAAGAATCCGGACAAGGGGGAACAACTTGGGGAAGCGACCGAGGAGAACCCGCATGACGACAGAACAGATCAATCCATCCCCTCCCGGGGAAGGAAAACCCCTACCCGCCGGCCTGCCCCATGTGGCTTATGTGCTCTTGTGGTATCCGCTTTTTACCCAGCCCTTCATTTTCCGCGAAGTGGAAGGACTCAAGGAACATCTGCCTCTGACCGTCTACAGCCTGTATGCGCGCAATCTGCGCCACTGCTCCACGGAAATGCGGGCGGCGGCGGACAGTGTGCGCACCTTCGGGATCAAAGCCGCGCCTCTTTTCGCCCTGGAACTGCTGCGTCAGTTGCTGACCCATCCCCTGCGCCTGTGCCGCCTCTTCCGGCGCAGCATGTTCCGGCGTTGGCGCAGCCTTGAAACCTTTGGCGAAAATCTCTGGGCTTTCGGCGCGGGCCTGTATCTGGGCCGTCGGTTCCGTGAGGACGGCATTGACATGATCCATGCGCCGTGGCCGCGCGGCGCGGCCACGGCGGCTTGGGTGGCCGCCGACATCGCGGGCGTGCCCTTTTCCACGTCAGCGCGCGGCGACAATCTGGAACCAGCGGACCCGGACCTGGCGGACAAGTTGAGCGCGGCCCTTTTTGTGCGCGCCAACAACGCGGCGGACCAAGCCCGCATCGAAGCCTTTGACCGCAGCCAGGCCAGAGGCAAGGTAGCCCTGGTCTACAACAGCCTGACTCTGCCGCCGCCCGCCGTGGACTCCACGGCCTCCCGTTCCGGGGGCTGCACGCGGAAAACGCCGCGCCTGGAACAGGGCCCCGTGCGCCTGCTTGCTTTGGGTCGTTTCGACGTGACCAAGGGCTTTGACGTGCTGCTGACTGCCTGCGGCATCCTCCGGGAACGCGGCCTGAATTTCAGCCTGACCCTGGCCGGAGGCGGCGGCAAAGTCATGGGACTCGGGCATTTGGGCGCGCAGCTGGTCAAAATGCGCAAGGATCTGGGCCTGGAAAAACAGGTCGACATGCCGGGCCTGATTTCCCACAACGAACTGCCGCGCATTCTAGACGAGCATGACATCTTCGTGGCCCCCTGCGTGGTGCATGCCTCGGGCCGACGCGACGGCATTCCCAATACGGTTATTGAAGCACTGGCCTACGCCCTGCCGGTAATCAGCACCACGGTCAACGCGCTGCCGGAGGTGGTGCGCGACCACGAGACCGGCCTGGCCATACCGCCCGGCGACCCGCAGGCCCTGGCCGAAGCAGTGCTCCGGCTGGTCGGGCATCCGGAGGAAGCCCGGCGCATGGGGCGCAACGGCGCGCTGCTGGCCCGGGACATGTTCGATCCCCATACCAACAACCTGCGGCTGGCCGAGCTGTTCATCAGCTGGTACGCCCACTGGAAAAAAACATGTGCGGCATAGCTGGCATCTGTCGTCTGGACGGGGAAACGCTCTCCCCGGAAGCCGGAATCCGTGTCAAGGCCATGACCGACTGCCTGACCCACAGGGGGCCGGACGGCGAAGGCCTCTGGCAGGCCGGCCCGGTCTGCCTGGGGCATCGGCGGCTTTCCATCATTGACCTGACGGGCGGTGCCCAGCCCATGCACAGCGCCGACGGCCGCCTGAGCGTGACGTTCAACGGCGAGATCTACAACTTCGCCGAACTCAGGGACGAGCTGGCGGCGGGCGGCGCGCGTTTCCAAACCAATTCGGACACGGAAGTCATTCTGGAAGGCTACCGCCGCTGGGGCGCGGACTGCCTGACGCGCTTCGACGGCATGTTCGCCTTCGCCCTCTGGGACGCGGAGCGCCGACGCCTGTTCTGCGCGCGCGACCGCTTCGGCAAGAAGCCTTTTTTCTATACCGTCCAGCACGGCTGCCTGTACTTCGCCTCGGAGCTCACGGCCCTGGCCCGCGTGCCGGAGCTGACCCTCACGCTGGACCCGCAGGCCGTCATGCGTTACCTGGCCTACGAATACGTGCCCACGCCCCAGACCGTTTACGGCGAAGTCCGCAGCCTGCCGCCCGCCCACCTGCTGCTCTCGGGACAAAGCGACGTCCGCCTGGAACGCTATTGGGACATGCCCGTGCCCGACGAAGCCGACCCCAGGGATGAAGGCGAACTCTGCCGGGAGCTGAACCATCTGCTCTCCCGCGCCGTGCGCCGCCGCATGGTCAGCGACGTGCCGCTGGGCGTCTTTCTCTCGGGCGGCATTGACTCCTCCATTGTGGCCGGGCTCATGGCCCGGCAGTCCGCCACGCCCATCAAGACTTTTTCCATCGGCTTCACCGAAGCCAGCTACGACGAATCGCGCTATGCCCGCATCGCGGCGCGAGCCTTCGGCACGGACCATCACGAGCGAATACTCTCAGCCGAGGAATGCGCGGACGAGCTGCCCGGCATCGTCAGCCGCATGGATGTGCCCATGGCCGACGCCTCGGTAGCGCCCACCTGGCTGCTCTCGGGCGTCACCCGCGAGCATGTCACCGTGGCCTTGGGCGGAGACGGCGCCGACGAACTCTGGGCCGGGTATGAGCACTATATCGGCTTCAAGGTGGCGGAGTGGTACAACGCCCTGCCCGCCTTTGTCCGGCGCGTGATCATCGAACCCCTGGCCCGGCATCTGCCCGCCTCGGCCGGGTATATCAATCCGCGCCTGGCCGTGGCTACGTTTCTGCGCGGGGCGCACGCCCCGGCCTGGCAGCGGGTGCAGACCATGCTCACGGCCTTCACCCCGGAGATGCAGCGCGAAATCCTGGACACACCCTGGCTGGAAGCGCACGGCGACTTTCTGCGGTCCGACCGGCTTTTCGCTCCCACGCGCGAGCAATACGAGCACTGGCTGCCGGAAAGCGCGGCGGCTCCCCTGGCACGCGCCTTTCACGTCTATGTCCGCCAGTTCATGCTGGACGACATCCTGGTCAAGGTGGACCGCTGCTCCATGCTCCATTCCCTGGAAGTGCGCGCGCCCTTCCTTGACCGGGACGTGGCCGAATTCGCGGCCCGGCTGCCCGTGCGCCACAAGCTGCACGGCTTCAAGCGCAAGTATCTGCTCAAAAAGGCCTTTGCCGACCTGCTGCCGCCGGAGATTCTGCACCGCAACAAGCGCGGCTTCCAGATTCCGGTGGCGGCCTGGCTGCGCGGGCGGATGCGCCCGCTCATGGAAGATCTGCTCAGCGAAGCACGCCTGCGCGGGCAGGGCATTTTCAATCCCCGTGCCGTGCGCGCGCTCATGGACGAGCATATTTCAGGCCGGGCGGATCTGCGCAAGCCGTTGTGGACGCTGCTGGTCTTCCAACTCTGGTGGCAGGCCAGAAAAAACAATTGAGCCTTTTGCCCCTGACGGCGTTGGGCTTCGCAACGCCGTCGACAAAAAATCTCGCTTGGCCCGAACCTTGCCAGCGCACATGCCATGCTTATATTTTATAGTCGTTACGATAGAGAAGACGCGCTCCAGCGCATTTTGAAGATAAGGAGAATGTTATGACCAGCCAGATAAAAACAGTTCTTCTGCTGGCCTTGCTGTCCGGCATCATTATCGTGCTGGGCGGCCTGATGGGCGGCCGCACCGGCGTGATCATCGCCTTCGGCCTGGCCCTCGTGATGAATGTGGGCAGCTACTGGTACTCGGACAAAATCGTGCTTTCCATGTACCATGCCCGGGAACTGGCCCCTGAGGAAGCCCCCTATCTGCACCGGATTGTGGAAGAGCTGGCCCGCAATGCCGGCATTCCCAAGCCGCGCGTCTGCGTGGTGCCGGAAGAGGCCCCCAACGCCTTTGCCACGGGCCGTGATCCGCAGCATGCGGTGGTGGCCGTGACCGAGGGCATCATGCGCCTGCTTTCGCCCGAGGAGCTGCGCGGCGTGGTAGCCCATGAAGTGGGCCATATCGTCAACCGCGACATCCTCATCCAGACCGTTGCGGGCGTGCTGGGCTCGGCCATTGTGACCCTGGCCAACATCTTTCAGTTCACCGCCATTTTCGGCGGCAACCGTGACGGCGAAGGCGGCGGCAATCCCATCGGCGCGCTGGTGTTGGCCCTGCTCGCGCCCATCGCGGCCGGGCTGATCCAGATGGCCATTTCGCGTTCGCGCGAATACCTGGCCGACGACACGGGCGCGGAACTGTGCGGCCAGCCGCTGGCCCTGGCCGGAGCCCTGGCAAAGCTGGGCGCGGCCAGCGGAAGGATTCCCATGCAGGAGGGCAATCCCAGCACGGAGCAAATGTTCATTGTGGCGCCCATGTTCAGCATTGACGGCAGCATGGCCAACCTGTTCAGCACGCATCCGCCGCTGGAGGAGCGCATCCGGCGTTTGCAGGCCATGGCCGCCGCCCGGCGTTAGGAGCTGTTTCTAAATAAGGATTTTTGTGGAAAATCCGCACCGCCCACCATCCACTTCACAACAAAGGTCGAGGTTATGAAACTACGCCTCCCGCTGGGAATTATGCTGGTCCTGCTGCTCGCCGCCTGCGGCGCCAAAAATGCGCCGGAGGAGCCGCCCGCTCCCCAGCCCGCGCCCTGCCCCTTTGTCTATGTTTATGCGCCGGGCAATTACATTATCGACATTGCAGGCGGCGCGGATGTGGTGCTCGACCCCATGGCGCAGGACTTTTCCCTCTTCTGTGCGCCCGCGGACGCCCGTGCGGCGCTCAACGCTGAAATCGCGGCGGGCCGCCTGCCCGAGGGCGATTGGCGCATCTACCGGGTGGAAGGCCAGTTCGACGACCTTGCCCAGAAGTCCGGTCCCAACCAGTACACGCTCAAACGTATGGCTCCCATCGTGGATTGGGTGACCGAAGACATCTGAGGCCGGACGCCGTATGCGGAACGCCCGCTCTTTGCTGAAAGGAGCGGGCGTTCTACATTTTGAAACGCAAAGCGTTTCATTTGCGCTTGAAATTATCGCTTAACGGTGAAATAAATTCGCCTTGCGATACTTTCGCGGTGCGGATTTTCACGGAAAATCCGCACCGCGCGTTGAGATATTTTCAATATCAAAACGCTCTAAGAACGGTAATCGGAATTCAGCGTCACATATTCATGGCCCAGGTCCGAAGCCTGGAACGTATAGCTGCCGGGGCCGTCACCCAGATTGATGTCCACAGCAATATCCTTGGCCTTGAGCAATTCGGCCAGCTTTTCCTCCTGATCGTCGTTCACCGGACGGCCCAGGCGGAAGCGTTCCACGCCGCAGAGGTGCAGGCCCACCTTGGCGGGATCGAAGCTCGCGCCGCTGTAGCCCACAGCTGTGACGATGCGGCCCCAGTTGGCGTCGCCGCCGTAGATGGCCGTCTTGACCAGCTGCGAATGCCCCACGCTGCGGGCCACCAACTCGGCGTCCGCGTCATTGCGGGCGCCGCGCACGCTGATATGGATGACCTTGCTTGCGCCTTCGCCGTCCATGACCAGCATGTGCGAAACCGTGCCCAGAATGGCGGTAAGGGCCTCTTCCAGCAACGCCAGATCCGCTTCATCGCGGGCGGCCACGCCGGACGCGCCGTTGGCCAGGCCCAGGATGGTGTCGTTGGTGGAGGTGTCGCCGTCCACACTGACCCGGTTGAAGGTCTTGTCCACGGCCCGGCCGAACATGGCCTGCCAGGGCTCACGCTCCACGGCGGCATCCGTAAGGGCCACACAGAGCATGGTGGCCATATTGGGGCAGATCATGCCCGCGCCTTTGGCCATGACTGTCAGGCGCACCGTGCCGCCGGAAAGCGTCACCTCGCGCATGGCGAATTTGGGAAAGGCGTCCGTGGTCATGAAGGCGCGGGTGAAGCCCTCGGCGTCGCGGCTGCCCAGGCTTTGAGCCAGGGCGGGCACAGCCTTGCGCCAGAGGTCCATCTTGAGGTGGGCTCCCACCACACCGGTGGAAATGGGCAGAATCTCCTGCGCCTCAAGGCCCGTGGCCTCGGCCGCCATCTCCTGGGTGGCCCGGCAGTTGTCCAGGCCCTCCTCGCCGGTGCAGGCGTTGGCCTGGCCGGAATTGGCCAGCACCGCGCGGGCCGTGCCGAAGGTATCCAAGATTTCCCGGCAGACCAGGACCGGCGCGGCCTTGAACAGATTCTGAGTGAACATGCCGGCCAGCACGCAGGGCCGGTCGGAAATTATCAGGCCCAGGTCGTCGCGGCCCGCCTTTTTGAAATTGGCCGCCGCGGCTCCGGCCTTGAAGCCTTTGGGAAGATCGTCAATCATTGTCTATCCTCATGCAAATGAGATGGCGCTTTGCTTCGCCGTCCACAGAACGGCATTCGAGATTTTTTCGTCGCTGACAAAAAAGACAAGCGGCGCGCCGACGGAGCGTAGCATACTACGTGACCGAGGCGCGCCGCGCGGTCTGATGCGGTCAGCGGCGAAAAGGGCCGAATGCCGCTAACTCTTGGCTTTCTGGATCTCTTCGGCCAATGCCGCCGGCACACGTTCGTAATGGTCGAACTGCATGGTAAAGGTGGCGCGGCCCTGGGTACGCGAACGCAGGTCCGTGGCATACCCGAACATAGAGGCCAGGGGCACCTGGGCGCGCACGCTCTGCGCGCCTCCAGCGCGGGCTTCCATGCTCTGCACGCGGCCGCGGCGGCCGTTGAGGTCGCCCATGACATCGCCCAGGTATTCCTCGGGCGTAACCACTTCCACATCCATGATGGGCTCGAGCAGCACGGGACCGGCCTTGTGCATGGCGTCCTTGATGGCCATGGAACCGGCCACATAGAAGGCCTGCTCCGAGGAGTCCACTTCGTGGTAGGAACCGAACACCAGGTTGACCTTGAAGTCCACGCAGGGGAAGCCCGCCAGCACGCCGGACTTCATGGCGTCCTGAATGCCCTTGTCGATGGCCGGGATGTATTCCTTGGGAATCACGCCGCCGGTGATGGAGTTGACGAACTCGTAGCCCTTGCCCGGATTCGGCTCCACCTCAATGACGCAGTGGCCGTACTGGCCGCGGCCGCCGGACTGCTTGGCATGCTTCATGTCCGACTTGGCGGGCTTGGAGATGGTTTCGCGGTAGGCCACCTGAGGCTTGCCCACATTGGCGTTGACGCTGAACTCGCGGGTCAGGCGGTCCACGATGATTTCCAGATGGAGTTCGCCCATGCCCGCAATAAGGGTCTGGTTGGTCTCCTCGTCGCCCTTGACCCGGAAGGAGGGGTCTTCCTTGGCCAGCTTGTTCAGCGCGGCGGAAAGGGCATCGCGGTCGGCCTTGGTCTTGGGCTCGATGGCCACTTCAATGACCGGCTCGGGGATGTTCAGGGACTCCAGGATCACTTCGTGCTTTTCGTCGCAGAGCGTATCGCCGGTGGAGGCGTTCTTCAGGCCCACCAGAGCCACAATGTCGCCCGCTCCGGCCCATTTGATGTCCTCGCGCTTGTTGGCGTGCATTTTGAGGATGCGGCCGATGCGCTCCTTCTTGCCGGTGTTGGCGTTATACACGCTGGTTCCTGATTCCAGGAAGCCGGAATAGATGCGGAAGAAGGACAGATGGCCGATGAAGGGATCGGAAAAGAGCTTGAAGACCAGACCGGCCAGAGGCCGCTTGTCGTCGCAGGGGCATTCGATGATCTCGTCTTCCTTGCCGGGCACGTGACCGATCATGGGCGGGATGTCCACGGGCGAGGGCAGATAGTCCACCGTGGCGTCCAGCAGGGGCTGCACGCCCATGTTGCGGAAGGCCGAACCGCAGAGCACCGGCACGATGTTCCGGGCGATGGTGGCCTTGCGGATGCAGGAGATGATTTCCTCTTCCGTGAGGGTTTCCCCGCCCAGGTACTTCTCAAGCAGGGCTTCGTCTTCCTCAGCCACAGCTTCCAGCAACTCATGGTGCTTTTCGTCGTACAGGTCCCGCATGTCGGCGGGCACGTCCTCTTCCACGAATTCGGCGCCCTTGGTGGTCTTGTCGAAGCGGATGGCCTTGCCCCGCACCAGGTCCACCACGCCTTCAAACTTGTCTTCCGCGCCGATGGGCAGCTGCAAAGGCACGGCCTTGGCGCCCAGACGATCGTGGATCATGCCCACGCAACGGAAAAAGTTGGCGCCGATGCGGTCCATCTTGTTCACAAAACAGATGCGCGGCACGTGATAGCGGTCAGCCTGGCGCCAGACCGTTTCGGACTGCGGCTCCACGCCGGCCACGGCGTCAAACACGCAGACAGCGCCGTCCAGCACGCGCAGGGAGCGCTCCACCTCAATGGTGAAGTCCACGTGGCCGGGGGTGTCGATGATGTTGATGCGGCAGTCTTTCCAGAAGCAGGTGGTGGCGGCGGAGGTAATGGTGATGCCGCGCTCCTGCTCCTGCTCCATCCAATCCATGGTGGATTCGCCGTCGTGGGTTTCGCCGATTTTGTGGGAAACGCCGGTGTAAAAAAGGATACGCTCGGTGGTGGTGGTCTTGCCGGCGTCAATATGGGCCATGATGCCGATATTGCGCTGTTTGTCTACGGGAACAGTGCGGGACACGGTATTTCCTCCATACTGCGGAAGGTGTGGTACCAAACCGACGCCGCTTCCTTACGGACGCGGCGTCGGCGGCATGCGATTCAAATCGGAACGGCCTTACCAGCGGTAGTGGGAGAAGGCCTTGTTGGCGTCGGCCATGCGGTGGGTGTCTTCGCGCTTCTTCACCGCACCGCCGCGGCCGTTGTAGGCATCCAGCAGTTCGGCGGAAAGTTTGGCGGTCATCCCTTTTTCGCCGCGCGAGCGGGAATAGTTGATCAGCCAGCGGATGGACAGGGAGACCTGACGCTCGGGACGCACTTCCATGGGCACCTGGTAGGTGGCGCCGCCCACGCGGCGGGCCTTGACTTCCATATGCGGCTTGACGTTGTCCAGGGCCTTTTCAAAGGCGCGCATGGGGTCTTCGCCGGTCTTTTCAGCCAGGGTTTCCAGGGAGCTGTAAAAAATCTTTTCAGCCGCACCTTTTTTACCGTCGTACATCAGCCGGTTCACGAATTTGGTGACCAGACGGCTGGAGTACAGCGGATCGGGCAGCACTTCCCTCTTGGGAACGGGACCTTTACGGGGCATGGGGTTTCTCCTTCATGCTTGTATTGCGGCGTCACCAACCCCGCGACGCGCCGGCGCCCAGAGCAAAGCGGGCGGCCGTGGCGCGGCGCATGGCGCACGCCGGGCGGATTGGCAAAGGGGTTTGAAATGCCGGGAACCTACTTGGGACGCTTGGCGCCGTACTTGGAACGGCTCTTGCGGCGGTCGGCCACGCCGGAGGTATCCAGGGTGCCGCGCACGATGTGGTAACGGACGCCGGGAAGGTCTTTCACACGGCCGCCGCGGATGATTACCACGGAGTGCTCCTGCAGGTTATGGCCTTCGCCGGGGATGTAGGCCGTCACTTCGATGCCGTTGGTCAGGCGCACGCGGGCGACCTTACGCAGGGCCGAGTTAGGCTTTCTCGGGGTGGTGGTGTAAACGCGGGTGCACACGCCGCGACGCTGCGGGCAGGCCTGCAACGCCGGGGTCTTCTTGCGTTTCACCACGGCTTTCCGCTCAATGCGGATGAGCTGATTGATCGTGGGCATGCATTCCTCCATAAGGAACAGTTAAACGGGGAAAACTCCAAGGGGTTGGACATAGCCCAGGCAAGGCGGGGCTGTCAAGGGGTGAGGCGCTTTCGCGCAGGGCAATCGAATGAATGTCTCCACTCCGGATATGCATTTGACTCCAGCGGTGCGTCTTCTAGACCCGCGAACGCAGCCGATATTGTCGGCAAGTGAGCGGGGGGCTGGTTTTGCGGAAATGCGGATTTTGTAACATAACCGCAAAGTTACAGTAAAGCTGACGCAAGAGTATGTTTCTTTTTCGCTCTGGACACAAAAAACACGCTTTTTCCGCGCCCCGTTACTCCTTGCCGCGCATTTCCGTGACCAGCGCGTGCAGGGTGCGGGTCTGTCCGGCCAGGTCCGCCACGGATCGCGCCGCGTTGTTCATGGCCTGGGCGGTCTGCCCGGCCACCGTATCCACCTCGTTGATGGCGTCGGCCATCTCCCGGCTGGACACGGCCTGCTCCTCGCTGGCCGTGGCAATGGCCCGCACCTGGGTGGCGGCGCCGTCCACAATGGAAACGATTTCGCGCAGGGCCTCGCCGGACCTGCCGGTCAGTTCCGTGGCCTGCTCGATGGTCTGCACGGCTTCATCCACCTGGCGCATATTTTTGTCCGCACTCTGCTGGATGGCCCGCACGGCGTTATCCACATCCGTGGTTGAGGCCATGGTTTTTTCGGCCAGCTTGCGCACCTCGTCGGCCACCACCGCGAAGCCGCGCCCGGATTCACCGGCCCGCGCGGCCTCAATGGCCGCGTTCAGGGCCAGCAGATTAGTCTGGTCCGCAATATCCGAGATCACGCTCATGATTCTGTTGACCGCCTGGGCATGCTGGCCCAGGGTCTGCATATCCTCTTTCAGCCTGCGGGACTGCTCCTGCACGCTGCGGATGCTCCGGGTCACTTCCAGCACCACGTCCGCGCCCTCCTCGGCCTTCTGGCGGGCACCGGCGGAAAGTTCCGCCGCCGAGGTCGCGTTGCGGCTCACCTCGATCACCACGGCGCTCATCTGTTCCATGGCCGAGGCGGTCTCGGAAATTTTGCGAGCCTGGACCTCCGCGCCCTTCTTGGATTGGAGAATACCGGCTGAAAGCTCGCCCGAAGCGCGGTTGGCATTGCTCACCACATCCTCGATGCGCTGGCAGGCCCCCAGAATCATATCATTCTTGGCCGCCGTCTCCTGCGCGGCCACTTTGGCCGAATCCAGGGCTTCCTCGGCCTCCCGGCTTTTAGCCAGGGCCATATCGGTCTGTTCGCGGGCTTCCTCGATCTTGTGCTTGAGCGTGCCGACCATCACGCCCAGGGCCGCGCTCAACTGGCCCACCTCGTCTTTCTGGGCGATGCGGGGCTCGCGCAGATTGCCGCCCGCCACTTCCTGGGCATAGAGCACCAGACGGCGCAACGGCCCGGCGATGCTGCGGGTGAGAAAGACGGCCAGCAGCACGCAGACCAGCAGAATGCCGCCGCTCATGGTCAGAGCCACATTCCGGCTCTGGACGAGGGTCCTGGCCAGAGCCGTGTTGGAACGCATGAGGTCTTCGTCCACCAGTTTGATGGCCTTGGTCAGGCCTTGGCGGATCAGCAGCAGATTAGTGGCGATTCCATCCCGGTAGAGCGTCTGCATGCTCTGATCATTGCCTTTTTCATGGGCCGCCACGATGCCGGGCACCACCGCATGCAGGGCCAGATGCGGCTGTTCCAGGGAGTCCAGAATAGGGGTCACGGCGGGCAGGCGTTGTTCCAGTTCCCTGCGGCCCTCGCCGTAAAACCATTTGCCGAACGTACACTGATGCCCGTCGGTGACCACATTGAGCCTGGTCACCGTATCGTCCAGGAGGTAGGCCGCCACATTGGCCGCCCAGACGAAATGGGCGTTTTCAGCCTTGAGCAGAGTCAGTTCGGACTCGCTGCTGCGGTCCAGGGCGTCGGAAACCCCGGAGATGTCGCCGATGACTTTGAAATTATAAACAGTGTACAGGCCGAACAACAGAAAAATCACCCCAAAGGCAAGGCTCAATTTATACACAAGCCGGATGTCTCGCCAACGCATACTCGCATCTCCCGCGAAAAATTCGCACGATTGGCCGCTCGGGGCGCGGCTGATATATGACCCTTTTGATCAGCTTTACGGCAAACTTTCTCCGGGGATTAGCCCTGCGGACAAATTTTTTACTTCAAAACGAAAACGGCAGGCCGATCAGAATCTTGAAATCGTGCTCTGACTGGAAACCGTTCTTGTACACGGACCAACTGGGCGCGTCCGTACCGTTACGATATTCCGTGTAATGCAGCTTGACGAAAGCGCCTTCCAGGGGGCCGTCGGGTTTGACATAGCCGAGATCGCCGTTCACGGCCCATTCGCGCAGGCGCTCGGACGTTCCCCAGCCCCGCCCGTCCCAGCCCACGGCCCCGCTCACGCCCACGTAAAAGCCCTTTACGGGAAGGATATCGTCCAGACGGCGCTCCACGCCCGCGAAGACCGCCTTTTCATCGTCCGCGTTCCAGTCCGAGCGGGAATCCCACCAGACCTCATAGGCGCCCTTGGCTCCGCCGTTGCGGTCCGCCAGGCGGTAGGCGAACTGCCCCTGGCTCCAGGGCCCGGACATGGGCGCGCCGGTATAGGTGCCTTCCAGGCGGAAGGTCCACAGATTCAGCTCATACAGGCCGAAGAGATAGTGCTGAAGGGCCGGGCCGTCGAAATTGTTGTTGACCCCGTCGCCGTCGTCACTGTCGGCCATGGCGTAAAGATGGTAGCCGAACTTCAGCCGTCCCGGTCCCGCGGGCAGCTCCCAGCTGCTCTTGAAATGGGCGTTGTGCAGATGACCCGGCGACTGGCCGTAGGCCGCCTCCAGGGTAATGCCGTTGTCAAAGGCGTAGCGCGCCCCCAAGCTCCAGACGCCGGGCACATGGCTCTCGCCGTCGTTCTTCATCAGCTTGTATTCGTCCAGGAACCAGGGTGCTTTGTAGGTGTCGGCCACCATACCGGCCACGGAAAAGCCGCCGAAATCCAGCCCCGCGTTCACCCCTCGCCAAGAACCGGGCATGATGGACCAGTTCACGCCCAGCACGCCGGGCCCTTCGGGCTGCAGCCAGCCCGCGCGCAGCCAGGCCGGACCGGCCTTGGCCTTGAGTGCGGCCTTATAGATGGAAACGCCGCTCAGCGTGAAGTGCCTGCTCCAGTCCGGATGCCAGGGGTCCTGCCAGGGTACGTAGCCCATTTCATGGTCCGGCGCGCCGTAGTTGAACAGATCATGGGAGGTGAAGGCGCCGAAATCAAAACCCAGATGGTCCCAGGCATAGCCGGAAACCAGATCCAGATTGGCCTGAAGGGAACCGTGACGCAGGTTGGTGCGGTAGGTTTTGCGGTCCACGTCGTAGCGCTGGCGGTCCCGGCCGAAGAAATACAGGCCGCCGCTGAGATGGGCGTCGTTTACCAGGGGGCTGAGCGGGCTGTCCTCGGGCAGGAGCGTCCGGGCCGGGCTGCCCTTGTCGGGACTGTCCGTGGTATCCGCCGCATCCGCACGCGCGGGCCACAACGCCCAAAGCAATGCCCAGAACAACGCCGGAAGACAAAGCAGCCGCAGGGTGCGGAAACCGCCCGGAACCAGGCGTTGCTGTTGTTCCGCCACAGGCTAGCGTTCCCCGGCGGCGGGCCCCGGCCGCGTTGCGACGGATAGGGCGGCGCAGTCTTCGCCGCCCTCGGTCCTGTTTTGCTGAAGATACGCCAGACATTGCGCTTCGGGCAGGGCAGGGCTGTAGCGCCAGCCCTGGAAAATGTCGCACCCCTCCTCGCGCAGGATGGCGACCTGTTCGTCGTTTTCCACGAATTCGGCCACGCAGCTCATGCCCCGTGCCCGGCAGAGACGGGTGATGGAAGAGACGATATCGCGGCAGATGGGATTGGTGACCAGTTCCTTGGTGATTTCGCCGTCGATTTTCACATAATTCACCGGGAACTGCTTAAGATACTTCAGCGAGCTGTGCCCCATGCCGAAGTCGTCAATGGCGATGGGAAAGCCCAGATCATGGAGGCGCGCCACTACCCGGCTTTCCGGCGAGCCGGAATCCAGGGCGCTGGATTCGGTCACTTCCACGCTCATCAGCGCGGGCGGCACGCGGTAGCGGCGGGTTATCTCCATAAAGCGCTCCGGCAGCGAGGCCTGCAGCTGCAAGGCGGAAACATTGACCGCCATGGTCAGGTCCGTCAGGCCCGCGTCCAGCCAGCGGCGGCGCGTGCGGCAGGCGGTTTCGAAAATCCAGATCCCGATGGGCCGGATCAGCCCGGATTCCTCGGCCAGGGTCACGGTCACGGGCGCGGGAATGGACCCGTAGGCCGGATGCCGCCAGCGCAGCAGGGATTCCACGCCCACCGCCCTGCCGCTGCGGGCACAAATCTGCGGCTGGTACTCCAGAAAAAGGCCCTGGGCGTTGCGGCTCTCCCTTTCCAGGTCCAGAATCAGGCTGCGGGCCAGGGTGCCCGCATCGTCCTGCTGGCGGCTGTAGGGGCCGCCGTCCCCGCCGCAGATCCGCCCGGTCAGAGTGCTGAACGCCGCGTTGGTGCGGCGGATGTTGACCTTGTTGGTCAGCACCACAAAGGGCGCGTAAATGCAGACGCCCAGGCAGAGGTTCAGCAGTTGCAGCAAAGAGCCGTTCAGGGAGCCGGTGGCCAGATAGCCGTTGAGCAGTACGGGCGTGGTCCATTCCGTGGCCACACTCGCGCCCGGCACCAGCCCCCAGACCACCGCCAGATAGCTGACGCCCGCCAAAATCAGGGGCGTGCCCACAAAGGGGATCAGCATCAGCGGGTTGAGCACCACGGGCAGGCCGAAGAGCAGAATTTCATTGATGTTGAACATGCCGGGCAGCAGGGATAAAAACCCCAGGCCCCGGCTGGTGCGGGTTTTGCCGAACAGAATCAGCGCGCCCGCCAGACAGATGCCAGCGCCCGAACCGCCCATGAACACGAACACATCCATGAAGTTCTTGGTCATGATGTGCGGCAGGGGCAGACCCACGGCGGCGGCGGTTTCATTGGCAAGCATGGCCGCGCCATAAATATCGTGGGTAATGGGGTCCAGCACATTGGCCCCGTGGATGCCCAGAAACCAGAGCACATGCAGGGACAGGATATAGAGCAGGCTCCGCTCCAGACCATCGTGCAGGGCGTCGAAAGGCAGGCGGATGTAATGATAAGCCAGTTCGTGCAGGGACGAACCCGTGCCGTGCAGCAGCGTGCCGACGGCGGCAAAGACCAGCAAGGTCAGAATGCCGGGCAGAAAGGAGCTGAAGGTACGCGGCAGGGCAATGTCCGGCGCGCCGCCGCGCAAATGCAGATGGAGTTGCTTGAAGGAAAAAAAGAACAGAAACAGCCGGGTGGAGGCCAGGCCCACCAGCAGGGCCACGAACAGGCCGGAAACGCCGAACCAGCGCAGATTGTCCGACGAGGCCGACTGCGGGAAAAGACAGAACAGGGCCGCCAGGTTGACCAGACCGGCAATGACCGGGTTGGCCCGGAAAATCCGGCTGGCGCTGTTAAACTGGTCCACCAGATGCTGGCCGATGGAAAAGACCAGGCTCAGGGACATGATCGCAAAGGTGCCGCTGTAGAGGATCTCACCGAACAGGGTCCAGCGCGGGCCGAAAACATGGGCCATGAAGTCCCTGTAGGCGGTCAGGGGAAAGCTGTTCAGCAAAATCGCCAGAGAGCCCAGGAACATGAAGGGCAGCATGACGATAAGCGCCGAACGGACGGCGGCCAGAGTGGGGACGCCCGCGGCCTGGTCGGCCAGGCGCAGAGCTCGGTTGACCAGGCGGTTGCGGAGGGTGGAGGTGGCGTCCTTTAGTTTCGCGTTCACAAAAACCCTTGGTTGCGGCGGCCATCCCGTGTTGGACGGGCGGCGCTCCGGCAAAAGCTCCGGCGCTGTCGGCTTCGGTTGGCGGGGCCGCGCATGCGGCCACCCGTAAAACGACGCAACGGGACGCCCCTCGTCGGAACATCCCGTTGTTGTGCCGAAAGACCTTTATTGTAGCATAGTGATAATGCCCGCTTTGTCAATGCGCGGTCCGTCCGGCCGAAAATGGCGCGAGGAGCGGAAAAACGGCGGCTGACGGACAGAGAGCGGTGCGCCGTGAATCCCGTTACCCGAAAGACCGGACTGCTCCGGCAACGAGTTCAAAAATGGACGAAGGCTGAACAATCTATTGAAACATTACACCTAGAGGGTGTCGTCATGAGATGGATTTTCGTGTTATACCAAGGAGAAAGAGCCTGTTATGAAGGGAGTGTACTCTTATGGTACTCGACCGGAATAAAAGACGAATTTCGACGCAGAGATAACCGAAAAGACACTCATGACGACACCCCCTGGAGCATTTTTACTTTGGAACTGCTCTAACGCCGCACACGGTGCGGCGCGCCGCGAAGCGGCGTGGATTCTGGCGAAAACCACGTTTTTCGCCAGAATGTTAACTTGGAAATTTGTAAAATTTAAAGTTAATCTGCTCTAAGGCGCACGGCTTTGCCGTGCTTGGCTCGGGCAATCAGGGCTGCGTCGACGGCTGACGCGCGGCACAACGCTGTTTCGTCCCGCGTTCAGGCGCGCCCGTCAGCTCCGGCCGGAAGGAAGATAAAGAAGGTTGGCATGCGGCAGACTCTGACCCTGCTCTGGCAAATGGGCATCCTGGCTGCTTTCGCCTGGGCGGCGGACTGGCTGGCGCGGATGTGCGACCTGCCTATCCCCGGCAATGTGCTGGGCATCATCGTGCTTTTCCTTCTGCTCTGCACGGGCGTGGTCAAGGAAAGCCACATCAGCGAGGCCGCCAATTTTCTGCTCAAGCACCTGGTGTTCTTTTTTGTCCCCATCGCGGTGGGGCTCATGAACTGGGGCGGCGTCTTTTACGATTACGGCTGGGTTCTGCTGGCGGCCATTGTGATCAGCACGGCCCTGCCCCTGCTCGTGGTGGGCTGGCTGGCCGGGGCCCTGCGCCGCCGCCCTGAGAAAGGAGCGGAGTCATGTGGTCAGTGACGACCCTGCTCTGCGTGGCGGGCACGGTCTTTGTCTATGCGGTCGTGCGCCGTCTGTACCTGCGTTACAAGCATCCGCTGATCAATGTGGTGGGGCTCAGCGCCGCCGTTGTGATCAGCGCGCTGCTGCTTCTTGATGTGCCCTACGCGGCTTATGAACCGGCCAGGAAGATCATGACCGCGCTCATCGGGGCCGCCACGGTCAGCCTTGCCCTGCCGTTGTACCGCTACAGGAAGTTGCTGCTGCGCCATGCCGTGGCCATCATTGTCAGCGTGAGCGCCGGGGCTTTTGTCGCCATGTTTTCCGCCGGGCTCATCGCCCAGAGCGGCGGCCTGCCGCGTGAAGTGGTCATGTCCATCCTCTCCAAAGGGGTTTCCATTCCCTTTGCCGTGGAGGTCGCCAAAATCTACGACGGGATTCCTTCCCTGGCCGCCGCCTTCGTGGTGGCTACCGGCACTCTGGGCTCGCTGCTGGGCGTCTGGACCCTGAACCTTGTGCGCGTCAACTCCCCCTTTGCCCGTGGGCTGACCCTGGGCACAATCTCCCACGCCCAGGGAACGGCGGCGGCCCTGCAGGAAGGCGAGGAGGCGGGCGCCATGGCCGGTCTGGCCATGATTCTGGCGGGCATCCTCACCGCCGCCTTCGCGCCGCCGGTGGTCTGGCTGCTACGCGTCGCCGCCTGAACCCGGAACACATTCTTCCATGCTTCGTGAAGAAAAAATATCGCGGCCGCGTTTCTTTCTTTTCTTTCTCACCGGACTGCTTCTGGTAGTGCTGCTCGCGGCGATGCCGGACCGGCGGCCCGTTGCCGCCGCGACCGCGCCGGAGGTCCGGGAGGGGGACATCATTTTTCACGCCTCCACCTCGTCCCAGAGCGCGCTCATCCGCCTGCTGACCCGTTCGCCGTATACCCACTGCGGCCTTGTGATGCGCCACAAGGGGCGCTGGCTGGTGCTGGAGGCGGTGCAGCCGGTGAAGCTTACGCCCCTGGCAGCCTGGACGGCGCGCGGCGCGGGCGGGCATTATGTGCTTAAACGCCTCAAGAATGCAGACGCCGCGCTCACGCCCGACGTGTTGGAGCGCATGCGGCGTCTCGGCCTGGGCATGCTGGGCCGGGCTTATGACCGGCAGTTTCGTTGGTCCGACGCGAAACTATACTGCTCGGAACTGGTCTGGAAACTCTATCGTCGCGGCGCGGGCATCACCCTTTGCACGCCGCAGCATTTCAGAGATTTTAATCCGGCGCGGCCCTCCCTGGCCGGAGAGGCCGCCCGCCGCTACGGGAAAAACATGCCGCCGCCGGACGAGCCCGTGGTCACGCCCGCGGCCCTGTTCGACAGCCCCCTGCTGCGCACGGTGGAGGAACGGTAGGAGGCTGCCGCCTTGGTGGAACGGCTTCGCCTCAGGTTCAAAAGGAGCAGCCGTTTTTGCCATTCTGTTTGATCTTATAGGCCCGCTGGTCGGCTTTCTGGGCAAGGATATTATAATCGCTGCCCTCGTCGGGAGCCAAAGCGATGCCGACGCTGCAGGAAACCGGCAAATGAAGAAAATAATCGCTGTCCGCCAGTTGCGCGATGGCGTCGCAGAGCCGTTGCACACGTTTCTTCGCCATGTCCGCTGACGACACACCGGACAGCAGAACCACGAACTCATCGCCGCCGACACGTCCCAGCACATCGCTGGGCTGCGCCTCCTGCCGGAGAACAGCCGCGACCCGGCGCAAAAATTCGTCGCCCATGCCATGTCCCAGCGTATCGTTGACCATCTTGAAGTTGTCCAGGTCAATGAAAAGAAATGCCGTGCTTTCGCGTTGTTGCGCCAATGTCTCAGAGACGCGCTCCAGTGTGCCCTGATAATTGAGCAGCCCGGTCAACGGGTCGGTCTGAGCTCGCAGCAGAGCGGCTTCCAGTGCGCTCTGATGTTCCTGTTGCTCGCGGTATATGGCGGTGACATCGGAGCGGGAGAGCAGGATCATGCCGGACGGCTGGTCGTAATAACGGTATTCCAGGCGCTTGCGGGTATAGCCGCGTACGGGGTCAAGGACGCCGCAATAAAAGGCGTGCAGCCCGTTGACGCTTAACTGTTCCAGTACTCGTTCAATCCGCATTTCCCGGATGACCATCTGCCTGTCTTCCGGAACCACGAAGGCTTCCGCATACTTAACAAGTTCCGTGGCGTAGTCGTTGCATTGGGCCGGAGGCAGGGGCGTCCCGTCGCTGCTGCCGCTGAACATGGTATAGCTGTTGTTTTTCGCGTCCAGATAGATGAAGTAATCGCAGTTATTGTATACATAACGGTCAACGACGTTTCTGAGCAAATGCTGTTCGTCGGCATCGCGGACCATGACGTACGCGTAGGGAGGGTGCCCCTCCTCTTGTACCAGAAAGGCGGATATGGAGATCCAGCGGAGTCTGCCAGTGGTGAGGCGCACGTCGCGGGACAGCGTGTGCTGTCCCGATTTAAAAATCTGCAGCAAATGCGCCGAGGAAAAACTGTGCAGAATCATCTGGCTGTCGCTTTCGCCAAGATAGGCGGCGCAGCAATGCCGCAGCAGCGTATTCCAGTCATAGACCTTGGCGATGGTTTCGGGCCTCTCGCGGCTTTGCAGGATAACGGCGTCCCGACGCGCCAGATCGACGCGCGCGATGGAGACGTACGCATGATTGAGGACGTTGAACAGTTCCCTCTGGATGTTGTCAATTGTCGTGCTGCCGGTGTGGTTCGGACGCTGTTTCATGGCTTTCTCTGAGTTTTCTTACCGTGAGAATTGACTGCTCAACTCCCCCCCACCACAAAGGCGTGGGGGTAGAGAGCTCTGAACAGGTCCAGCATCTGCTGCGCGCCGTTGGAATCCTGCCAGGGGCCCACCTGCACGTTCCACATGTTGTTGCTGCCGAACTCCAGGCGGCCCTTGTGGCCGGACCGGGTCAGGATATTGATCAGTTTGTAGGCGTTGTTCTTGTCGGCAAAGGCTCCCACCTGCACATAGAAGGGGCCGCTCATGTCGCCGTTCTCCTGCAGTTGGGGAATGCCGCCCAGGCTCTGGACGCGCACTCTGGCCGTGCCCGTGCCCATCATGTTCAGGCGCGTGGCCGCGCTGCGCGAGAGATCGATGACGCGGTCGTCCACAAAGGGACCCCGGTCGTTGACCCGCACAATGATGGAACGGCCGTTGCCCAGATGGGTGACGCGCACCTTGGTGCCCAATGGCAGGATCTTGTGGGCCGCTGTCATGGCGTATTGATTGTAGCGCTCGCCGTTAGCGGTTTTTTTGCCGTGAAAGCCCGGTCCGTACCAGGAGGCCGTGCCCACTTCCACAAAGCCGTGGGCGGATTTGAGGGGATAATAGGTCTTGCCGCGCACGGTGTAGGGCTTGCTGCCCGGCACGCCGCCCTTGCGCCAGGAACGCGAGCCGCAGCCGGACAACAGGGCCGCGCAGAGCAGGAGTGCCAGGCAGACCCGCAGCGCGCGAAAGGCCTTGTTCATGCGGCGGGCTCCGGCTCGGCCAGGCAGCGCGGCATGCCGTTCTGAGCGCAGGCCGCGCACAGCGCCGTGTCGGCCTCCCCGGCGGAGCCGCTTTCCAGACCGCGCAGGAGCTCCCGGCTTTCGTCATTGAGCAGGTTCCGCTCCCGCGCCCGCCGGAGCAGGGTCATGGCGGGCTCGTGCCGTCCCGATTCCAGAAAATCCCGGGCGGCCAGCAAATAAAGGCGCTCGGGTTCGCCGTCGTACAGGGCCGTGAGCAGATCCGGATAGAGCGGGCCGAAAACCTCGCGGGCCAGAGGCTCCTCGCAGGCCAGCCAGCGGGCCAGGCGGCAGTTGCGGCCCTCGGCCGTCAGATAGCGGGTGAGCAGGAAAAGCCCGTGCGACAGGACGTGGATGATGCGCTCCAGTTCGCGCGCCGAGCTTTCGGCGGTCTGCGCGGCCAGGGCGCTCAAGGGGCCGTAGAATTCGCCGGTCACCGCCGGGTGACGGCCCAGCTGGGCCAGGCGGTTGGCGTAATGCTGGCCCTGGAAGGCGTCTTCCTTGAGCTTGGCGCATTCGTGAAAAGCGTAACCCACGCACCAGTCGATGAGGGCCTCCACCGGGCTCTGCACGGCGGTGCCGTCGGGATGGGGGCTGGCCGCGTACTGCCAGAGCATGATGCCCAGGTTTTCCGCCGGAGCCTCCGTAGCTGTCGCCGCCGTGCGGACCGTATTGCGGAACAGGTGGTGGGCCGTATCCTTGAGCCGCCAGAACACGCCCTTGCGCATGGCCTCGCCCAGCAGGTCGCGCAGGGCGGAATAGGAAACCGTGCCGTCGCGCTCAAAACGTCGCCGCTGGTCGGACAACAGGCGGAAGACCATGCAGTAGTCGCGCACCAGGTCGCGCACGAAAAAGGCCCTGTTGGCCAGCAGCCAACGCTCGCTCACGCCTCGTCCTCCCGCAGGAGCGTCCTGGCCACGGCCAGGTCGTAGAGCTTGAGCGGGTCGGCTTCCTGGTTGCGTTCCTCTTTGTACAAGCGGGCCGCGTTTTGCACCACGCTCAAGCTGAGCCAGGGATGGCGCTCCCAGACTTCGGGATGGTCCGCCTGCCAGAGCCGGAATTCCACTTCGCCGTCCCGGCCGCGCCGCACGTAAACCCGGGCGCGGCTGTTGCCCGCCTGGGGATGATAATACAAGCCGCGTTCGTCTTTCATGGCTGTCGTTATCCTTTACGGTGGAAAGTAAAACGCCCGTATCTTACGCTTAAAGCGCCGCCTTGGCAAAGGCGGCGCGTGCCCCCCGCCGGGACCGGGGGCGACGCTGTGAAAATGTGGTCAATGTTCGACCCCGCCGGTTGTCATCAGAGGAAAAATGAGATATGCAACGAAAAGACCGCGTTGCGGCCCGAGGGGCCGAGGCTTTGGCTCGCCCGCTCGTTCGTGATCCCTTGGGGCGTTCCGCTTTTGCGGAGCGGGCGCTGCGGCGGCTTTGCGGGAAGTTGCCGGGGCACCGAGGCGGGATGCGTTCCCGCCGCGCATCGGCACACGCGCAGAAGTCCGTTTTGCGATGCTCCGGGATCGGCGCACCTGAACGGCATGTCACGCGATGGCGTGATACAACCAAACCATGTGGAGGTATGGCAATGGCGAAATATGCAACCCCCAAGTTGGACGAGCTTGAAAGCGGCCCTTGGCCGAGCTTTGTGTCCGACATTAAACAGGAAGCGGCCGCGCGGGCCAAAAATCCCAAGGGTCTTGACTATCAGATCCCGGCGGACTGCCCCGAAGACCTGCTGGGCGTGTTGGAGCTTTCCTACAACGACAAGGAAACCCACTGGAAACACGGTGGCATCGTGGGCGTGTTCGGTTACGGCGGCGGCGTTATCGGCCGTTACTGCGACCAGCCCGAACAGTTCCCCGGCGTGGCCCACTTCCACACCATGCGTGTGGCCCAGCCCGCCGGCAAATACTATGACACCAAGTTCCTGCGCGACCTGTGCGACATCTGGGATCTGCGCGGTTCCGGCCTGACCAACATGCACGGTTCCACGGGCGACATCGTGCTGCTGGGCACCCAGACCGTCCAGCTGGAAGAAGTCTTCCACGAGCTGACCCACAAGATGAACGTGGACCTCGGTGGTTCCGGTTCCAACCTGCGCACGCCCGAAGCCTGCCTCGGACAGTCCCGCTGTGAGTACGCCTGCTACAATACGCAGGATATGTGCTATCAGCTGACCATGGACTACCAGGACGAGCTGCACCGCCCGGCTTTCCCCTACAAGTTCAAATTCAAATTCGACGGCTGCCCCAACGGCTGCGTCTGCGCCATGGCCCGTTCCGACTTCGCCGTGGTGGGCACCTGGAAGGACGACATCAAGATCGACCAGGAAAAGGTCAAAGCCTACTTGGCCGGCGAAATCAAACCCAACGCGGGTGCGCATGCCGGGCGCGACTGGGGCAAGTTCGACATCCAGAAGGAAGTCATTGACCGTTGCCCCAGCCAGTGCATGAAGTGGGACGGTTCCAAGCTCTCCATCAAGACTGCCGACTGCGTGCGCTGCATGCACTGCATCAACACCATGCCCCAGGCCCTGCACATCGGCGACGAGCGCGGCGCCAGTATTCTGGTGGGCGCCAAGGCCCCGGTGGTGGACGGCGCGCAGATGGGTTCGCTGCTTGTTCCCTTCATCTCCTGTGAAGCCCCCTATGACGATGTCAAAGAAGTCATCGAAAAGATCTGGGATTGGTGGATGGAAGAAGGCAAAAACCGCGAGCGCGTGGGTGAAACCATGAAGCGCCTCTCCTTCCAGAAGCTGCTGGAAGTCACCGACACGCCGGCCATGCCCTGCCAGGTGAAAGCGCCTCGTGCCAATCCCTTCATCTTCTTCAAGGAAGAGGAAGTGCCCGGCGGCTGGAATCGCGATCTCGCCGAATTCCGTAAACGCCATCAACGCTAGTTATAAGGGGGAAACGAACATGGCTTTTATTTCTACCGGGTACAATCCCCAGAAACCCATGGAAGGCCGTATCTCCGACATCGGCCCTCATAAGTACGACGACTATTTCCCGCCGATGATCAAAAAGAACTTCGGCAAGTGGCTCTATCATGAAATCCTGGAGCCCGGCGTACTGATGCACGTGGCTGAAAGCGGCGACAAGGTCTACACCGTGCGCGTCGGCGGCGCCCGTACCATGTCCATCACCCACATCCGTGAGCTGTGCGACATCGCCGACAAGTACTGCGGCGGCTACCTGCGCTGGACCACCCGTAACAATATCGAATTCATGGTGGACGACGAAGCCACCATGAAGGCCCTGCGCGACGACCTGAACTCCCGCAAGTTCCCCGGCGGCTCCTTCAAGTTCCCCGTGGGCGGCACGGGCGCCTGCGTCTGTAACATGATCCACACCCAGGGCTGGGTGCACTGCCACACGCCCGCCACCGACGCCTCCGGCCCGGTGAAATGCGTGATGGACGCCCTGTTCGACGAGTTCGATCACATGCGCATGCCCGCGCCCGTGCGCGTGTCCCTGGCCTGCTGCATCAACATGTGCGGCGCCGTGCACTGCTCGGATATCGGCCTGGTGGGCATCCACCGCAAACCGCCCATGATCGACCACGAATGGGCCGACCAGCTCTGCGAAATCCCGCTGGCCGTGGCCGCCTGCCCGACGGCCGCCGTGCGTCCCACCAAGGTGGAGCACAACGGCGAGAAGGTGAACTCCATCGCCATCAAGGAAGACCGTTGCATGTACTGCGGCAACTGCTACACCATGTGCCCGGCCCTGCCCATCGCTGACAGCGAGGGTGACGGCATCGCCATCATGGTGGGCGGCAAGGTTTCCAACCGCATCTCCATGCCCAAGTTCTCCAAGGTGGTTGTGGGCTACATCCCCAATGAACCGCCGCGCTGGCCCAGCCTGACCAAGACCGTGAAGCACATTGTCGAGGTCTACGCGGCCAACGCCGAAAAATACGAACGTCTGGGCGAATGGGCCGAGCGCATCGGCTGGGAAAGCTTCTTCAAGCTGACCGGCCTTGAGTTCACCCACCACCTCATCGACGACTTCCGCGATTCCGCCTATTACACCTGGCGTCAAAGCACCCAGTTCAAGTTCTAGGCAGTTTGCTTAACCCCGGCGGCGCGGCAACGCGCCGCCGGGCCAGGAGAACGCTCATGGCTGACGATAAAGAGATTGTTGTTGAATTTCTGAAAAGCAAATCCGCGGCCAAGTCCAAGTTCTACTTCAAGGACTTTCTGGAACTCTTTCCGGACAGGGGCCCCCGCGACGTGAAAAAAGTCCTCACCAAGCTGATCAATGAGGAAGTGCTGGAATTTTGGTCCTCCGGTTCCACCAGCATGTATGGCCTGAAGGGTGCGGGCAAGCAGTCGCACGCCGAGGGCGAAGACTAGCCTATTTGGCCTTTTTTGTCGCTGGCAGCGTCAAATTTCACGGCGCGGCTCGGTTATACGGGCGGCTTTTTGGCCGTTACAACGCAGGACGTTGCGGCCAAAGGCAGCAATGCCGCAGTCGGTGATTCGTCCGGGTAAAGGCTGTCGCTATCTGTATGCCGTTCACGGTAACAGTTTATAGCGCCGTCAGTGTGCCGCTTATTTTTCTTGCCAGCGGCAAAAAACTCAAATGGCGCAACCTCTTTTGCGCAAGATCTGCCGCAACGTCTGTTGTGGCATTTCTTGTTTCGGGCCTGGTTCACCTGCCGCCCTTTGCTTCAGCGGCGGATGAGCGCGCAAATTGGGATGCTTCGATGCGTCTTGCCATAGGCACGCTATTTCAAGCATGACATGGCGTTCGGGCAATCGGCCCGGTCAGGAATCCAGGAGGTGATCATGGCGCTTTCCTTTTCCTTGAATGCCGAGGAGCGGGCCTTTCTGGCCCGGCTGGCCCGTTTGGCCATTGAAAGCGCTCTGGCGGGCAAGGGTACGGCCCGGCCGCCGGAACCGCCGGAGAAAGGCGACGCGGTGAGGGAGAGCGTCGGCACATTGCGCCGCCCGCTGGGCTCTTTTGCAACCATCACTCTAAACGGGCGGCTGCGCGGCTGCATCGGCACCATTGTGGGCCGCGAGCCTCTTTACCTCAATCTCTGGCGCATGGCCCGCGCCGCCGCCTTTGAAGATCCGCGTTTTCCGTCGCTGACCCTCCGGGAATGGGCTGGAGCGGCCCTGCACATTTCCGTACTGGACGAACTCACACCTTGTCCGGACCCGGAAGCCATTGAAGTCGGGCGGCACGGTCTGGCCCTGCAATATCTGGGGCACAGCGGCGTTTTTCTGCCTCAGGTGCCGGTGGAGCAGGGCTGGGATCGTCTGTCCTACCTGGAAAATCTCTGCGCCAAGGCGGGCTTGCCGGGCGGCAGCTGGCGCGCGCCCGGCGCGCGTTTGTTCTGGTATGAAGCTCTAGTTTTCGATGCATGAGCCGGACTGCGCCTACCTCGCTTTGCCCCTGCCGCCGTCTTGCCATGCGCCCAGGCCGGGCGTATGTTGGCAGTATTCTCAGGGCGGGGTGCAAGTCCCCACCGGCGGTGATGCGGTCGCGCCATGCGCGCGTCGCCAGCCCGCGAGCGCCTTCCGTGAAGGGTCAGCAGATCCGGTGTGATTCCGGAGCCGACGGTAACAGTCCGGATGGAAGAGAATGGTCAAGTATATCGCGTGCGTGAGTGAACAAGCCGCCCCGGAATCGGAAAGCAGATTTTTTTCCTTTCCTTCGGCGTGGGTGTCAGCTTGAGCTGCCGCCTGGCGGGGGCGTATGGTTTTGTATGGAATTGCTTTGGTATTTTCCTGCGGGAGAACACCACATCCTTCACGCGCGCGATATCCAGCCACGCCCTGATGCACCATCTCCCGGCCATTGTGGCCGGACAAGGAGCATGTCATGCATCAGTCCCAATCCCCCCTTGTGTTGTTCGGTTCTTCCACGGAGCGGATGCGCCGCGCCCTGGATGCGGTGCGCGCCGGTCAGGGCGTCTGCATCGTGGATGACGAGGACCGCGAAAACGAAGGCGATCTGGTTTTTCCGGCCCAATCCCTCACCGTGCCGCAGATGGCCCTGCTGATCCGGCATTGCAGCGGCATTGTTTGCCTCTGCCTTACTGACGAGCGCATCCGCCGCCTGCGTCTGCCCATGATGACGGAGGTCAATACCAATTCGCAGGGCACGGCCTTTACCGTGTCCATTGAGGCGGCCGAGGGGGTGACCACCGGCGTTTCCGCCGCTGATCGTGTGGCCACGGTACAGGCCGCCGTCAGCCCGGAGGCCCGGCCGGAAGATCTGCGCCGCCCCGGCCATGTCTTTCCGTTGCGGGCGCGTCCCGGCGGCGTTCTGGAGCGTCGCGGCCATACCGAAGCCACGGTGGACCTCATGGCCCTGGCCGGTCTTGAGCCCTGCGGGGTACTTTGCGAACTGACCAATGAGGACGGCAGCATGGCCCGTTTGCCTCAGGTGGCGGCCTTTGCCAGCGCGCACGCCATGCCCCTGCTCAGCGTGGAGGATATCGCCTCTTGGCGGCAGGCCCCGGCCGGGGAAAAAGCGCGTCCTGCGGGCCGGGTGGCTTAAGCGTCGCTGGAATAGTGAATGAACGTCAGAAGGCGGCCATATGGCCGCCTTCTGTCCGCGTACAGACGCGGAAATGATTTCTTCGAACGCGCGGACGGAACCGCCCGCCGAAGCGTCATTTTATTTTGGTAAAGCCCTGGCTTTCCAACCAAGCATACAGTTTTTTATGCGTCCAATGGCTGATAACGCCGTCGGCGCATTTTTCCTTGAGAAGTTCACGGACTTTCTGTTGTTCCAGATATAAGGACGCAACATAATTGATCTCGTGGTCCTGGTCGCAATTAAAAAGGGCGTTGTCGCTGGGCATGGCGCACCTCCCATTTTTTTTACGATTGACCTAAAAATGTATTTTGTCAATATAGAGTGAGCTAATTGGTTCTATGACAGTTATCCGGCGTAAAAAAGAAAGGGCCGCGTCTGATATGCCCCCATCAGAGTAGACAACGACAAAAAGGCCACATAGGCTAATCGTTGTAACCTGATGGGGGTATTTTATGGCAGGCGGTAAAAACGCATTTTACAGTGTGGAGTTTAAACAGGAGGCGGTACAGCGATACCAGGAAGGCGGCATCGGCTATCGTGAGTTAAGTGAGCAGTTGGAGCTCAAGAGCAAGACTCAACTGCAAAAATGGGTGGCTGCTGTCAGGCGCGGAGATTCCCTTGAAGATACCCGTGGGAAAAATGCTGAGCGCCGTAAAGGCCGCCCGCGTACAACGTTCTCCTTTGTGGAGGAAAAACTGGCCTATGTGGAAGCTGAGCTTGAATACGTAAAAAAGTTGTATCGCTCCCGGTTTGGGCACGAATGGGGAGCGCACAAAAAAGAGTTCTTTTCAAAATAGTTGGTGAGATGTGTGTCAGATATCCGCTGTCAATCTTGTTGCATTTTTCCGGCCTATCCCGCTCCGGGTACTATAAATGGAAAAATGCAAGCACCAAAGTTGACAACAACGAAGATATCACGGAGCACATCAAAGCCATCCACTCGTTGCGCCCTTTCTACGGCTACCGGCGTGTGGCAGCGGCTTTACGCCGTGAAGGCTTTGCGGTGAATCACAAGCGTGTTTACCGAATTATGCGCGAACGCAGTATGCAATCGATTATCCGTAAAAAACGGCGATACTTTGGCAGATCGGGTAGTGTCGTCTTCCCAGACCTTTTAAAGCGCGATTTCAAAAGTGTTGTTCCTGGTAAAAAACTTGCGACGGACGTCACATATCTGCCGACAACGAGTGGTTTTATTTCTTTGTCCGCTATTCAGGATTTATACAACAACGAGATTGTTTCTTACAGCTTCTCAGCCAGAAACACGCTCGATCTTGTCTTTACCAGTCTGAAGAGACTTCCGGCCATGGATGGCGCGATACTGCATTCCGACCAGGGATTTCAGTACACCCACAAGCTTTATCAAGCAGAACTTGAGCGTTTCGGCCTGCGAGGCAGCCACTCCCGAAGGGGAAATTGCTTAGATAATGCTTGCATGGAATCATTTTTTTCCCACCTCAAGACAGAAACTTTTGCGGGAAAAACGTTATGTAGCGCCGAGCAGACGATCGCACTTGTGGTAGAACATATCCGTTTCTATAATACGGAATAGTTTCAGAAAAGGCTCGGCCAGCTTTCCCCGGTGGAGTACCGGAAAAAACTGGCCGCTTGATTACGCCATGGACCTTTTTACTTGTCTATTTGACAGAGGGCAGACCATTCAGCGGCCTCCGGTATAGTGTTCGCAGCATATTTGAGATTATTGTTTCAGTGTTTTTAAACGAGCCTCTGCCGTCGGAATGGCGTCGCGATCAAAAAGTAGAATAATTGTATCATCCACAATGCCGATAGACCCCTGATGTGGAAAAGCTTGTTTGTCGCGCGCAAAATGTAGAGCTTTTTCCATAAGATCCGGCCGCTTCTGGATTTCTTCATTAAGCCTGTCTCCCAGTTTGAGATATTTAGAGAGCAGCCAAAGCTCAAAGCCGGGATTCCAGGCTTGAGATATTGTTCGGGAAGACAGGGGCGTCAAAGGGCCAACCCGAGGGGTATCTTGGAGGTAAGACTTAGTACGGCCCGGTTGAACAAGATTGTATGTTTTGTCAGGGTCGAAATTCGGCAGGCTTTCTATGCGCCCAATGACACGATTGAGCACCGCCAGATCATGCTCTGTGGAGCGCACATGACGGATTTGTTGGTCCAGACAGTTGACGGCCATGCACGGCAGTAACAGAATAAAAAGCAAAAGACCGGCATTGCGTATGGGCGTTTTGCTGTCGGCAAGCAATGTCAGAAGGAAAAAACTGTATACATAGCTGAGACCCATCGCCAGAAAACGGTAAAGGTACCAATTGCTGTTGTTGCTGACCAGAAATTGCGACTTGGCGGCTACCGGGAAGAGTGCAATGGCCACTATGAGAATGGAAACTTTCAGGAGCTGGTGTTGTGTCACATGCACCGCCCTGCTCAGAATGGCTGCCGCGCCTCCCGCCAGAGCGCAAAGTAGAAGGATTTTAAGCCATAGAGACATAAAACCCTGCGGCACGACAAGATGTAGCCAGGATTGGCGCACCAGCTCCCAAAGGCGCTGCGGCAGATCGGTGAACACGACGGTCTGAAACTGGTATAAATCCAGAGAGAAGCCTACCAGGGGATAAAGGCGCAGGCTTACTGCATAGAGCAGGCAAGCCGCCATAAGGCAGAGCAATGCCGGACAGAGCGCTTTGCACAAAACATATAGCGCGCTCAACCTGCCGTCCCATTCCAGAAGTTTGATCAGAACTAAGCCCCAGAAGCAGGTGGTCCAGGTCATGATGGAAGATTGATAGCTGGCCAATGCACATGTCGTCAGAACGACGGCCAAAGCATAGCTCAGCAGGCGATGTCTTCCCGGTTTCAGGCTGGCGTGTAGGGCGAAGACCATTGTAGAAAGGGGGTAAACCAACGGCCCGTTCGACCTCCGCTCAAGAGAGGAATGCCGTCTTCATAACCTACGTCGTGATCGCCAAGAGGAAATTGTGCCAGATCAAAGAAATAGACGATGATATTGATCAGCATTGCCGCGATAAAAGCCTTTTTCCAATCTACGGGAATGCGCTGCCACAATTTCAGCAGGTCTTCGCGCCAATCGGATCTTATCAGCAGTGCTCTTTCATTCATGTCTCTTCTTTCCTTAATAAGTAGCAACGAAAACGTTCGACCTTGCTCCTAGCCCTGCGGCGCCAAGCGCCAAGCCAGGCGCGTATAGCGCTTGCGCGTCTTGTTGTTTTTGACGGCCATATGCAGGGCGCGGGATTCGCCCACCAGCACCACCAGCTTTTTGCCGCGCGTCACTCCGGTATAGATCAGGTTGCGCTGGAGCAGCACGTAATGCTGCATCATGATGGGAATAACCACGGCCGGGTATTCCGAGCCCTGGGACTTATGGATGGAAATGGCGTAGGCCGGGGCCAGTTCGTCCAGTTCCTCAAAGTCGTAGGGCACCACGCGTTCGTCAAAACTGACGCTCAGGGTGCGCTCCTTGGAGTCCAGAAAGACAATGCGGCCCATGTCGCCGTTAAAGATATCTTTCTCGTAATTGTTGCGCACCTGCATGACCTTGTCGTGCAGGCGGAAGGCCCGGTCGCCGCGCCGCACCTCCAGGCCGTTGGGATTGAGGGCTTCCTGCAGGCGGGTGTTCATCTGGCCCGCGCCCACGGCGCCCTTGTGCATGGGCGTGAGCACCTGGATGTCGTCCACCGGGTCCAGGCCGAAACGGCGCGGGATATGATTTTTGACCAGATCCACCATCAGATCGGCCGCCTTTTCCGGGTCGTTCTGATGGATGAAGTAAAAATCCGACAGCCGTTCCTTGCTGGATTCCAGGCAGGGAATCTCGCCGTGGTTGATGAGGTGCGCGTTGCAGATGATTTCGCTCTCGGCGGACTGGCGGAAAATTTCGGTCAGCTCCACCACCGGCAACACGCCCGAGGAAATGATGTCCGACAGCACATTGCCCGGCCCCACCGAGGGCAACTGGTAGACGTCGCCCACCAGCACCAGGGTCGCGCCCAGGGGCACGGCTTTGAGCAGATGGTAGAAGAGCAGGGTGTCCATCATGGAGGCTTCATCCACCACCAGCAGGCCGCAGGCCAGAGGATTGTCCTCGTTGCGGGCGAAGCCGTCCTCCTTGGGGCTATACTCCAGCAGGCGGTGGATGGTGCGCGCCTCGCGGCCCGAGGTTTCGGCCATGCGTTTGGCGGCCCGGCCCGTGGGCGCGGCCAGCAGGATGCGCGCCCGCACTTCACCGAACAATTTGATGATCGCGTTGATGATGGTGGTCTTGCCCGTGCCGGGGCCGCCGGTGAGCACCATGACCTTGCTGCGCGCCGCCGTGCGCACGGCTTCCAGCTGTTCCGGGGCCAGGGCGATGGGCAGCTCGGCCGTGACCTTGTCCACCAGCGCGTCCGGATTTTCAAAGCGCACGGCCTTGGGCGAGTGCAACAGGCGTTGGAGATAAAAAGCGGTTTTGGATTCGCAATGATGATAGCGACGCAGATAGACGCCCACTTCCACGCCGTCCCCGGCATCAAAGTCGTCCGCGCCGTCCTGGCCCTCGGAATCTTCGGGCGCGTCCATGGCCTCGCGTACCAGGCGTTCGTCCTGTTCCAGGGCGGCAATGGCGTCCCGGGCCTGTTCCGGCTCCACGCTCAGCTGTGCGCAGACGTCCCGCACCAGCTTGTGCTCGGGTAGGTAGACGTTGCCGTCATCCGTGGCCTTTTGCAGAATATAGAGCGTGCCCGCCTGGATGCGCAGCGGATTGTCCGCTTCAAAGCCCAGCTTTGCGGCGGCCGCGTCGGCGGTCACAAAACCGATGCCGTGAATGTCCATGGCCAGGCGGTAGGGATTTTCGCGCACCACGTTAAGGGCCTGGCTGCCGTAGGCCCGGTAGATGCGCACGGCATAGGCCGGGGTGATGCCGTGGGGCTGCAAAAAAAGCAGCAGATCGCGCATGCCCCGGTGTTCGGCCCAGGAGTCGCGGATGCGGCCCAGGCTTTTGCGGCCCAGGCCGCGCACTTTGAGCAGGCGCTCGGGTTCCTCGTCCAGCACGCGGATGGTGTCCGTGCCGAAGGCTTCCACAATGCGCCCGGCCAGTTCTTCGCCCACGCCCTTGATCAGGCCCGAGGCCAGATAGAGACGGATGCCCTCGCTGGTGGCGGGCAGCACTTCCTCGGCGGTGTTGAATTCCACCTGACGGCCGAAACGGACGTTGTTCACCCAGCGCCCGGCCACCTTGAGCTGGACCCCGGCCTGTGGGTCCACCATGTGCCCCACGCAGGACACGGGATCGCGGCTGACGGTACGCGGCGGCGCGCCCGTTACCTTGGCCTCGCCGGTCAGGCCCTTGTCGGGCAACAGGCGAAGGACAGTGTAGCCGTTTTCTTCATTGTGGAAGATCACGCGCTCCACCGTGCCGGTGAGTTCCACGGCGTCGGGATCGCGCAGCAGGGGCAGATCGGCCATCAGTCCTCCGCCTTATCCGGCTTGGTCGCCTTGCGTCGGCGCGACCACCAGAACCAGTCGCACTGCTCCGGCGGCAGATACGGATCGCGGGCCTGCGCCGCAGCGCAACAAAAAAGATCGTACTGGCAGATGTCCACGCTGACGCCCTTCAGGCGGCAAAGGCGCTCGTAGAGTTCACGCGGGTCGCGGGCGGCCAGAGCCGCCACGCTGCTCACGCCCAGCAGGCGGAAGTCCGCCAGCGTGGCCTTGCCCACGGATTTCAGATCCGCCAGAGCGCGTCCATCCGTTGCTGGGCACGGGCTCACAGGCCGTGCCCCATGCGGCTTTGCAGCAACAGGACGTCGGCCAGGGCCAGGGCGGTCATGGCCGAAAGCACGGGCACAATGCGCGGGATGGCGCAGAGGTCGTGGCGGCCCCCGATACGCACTGTGGCGGCGCGGCCTGTCGTGTCCACGGTATGCTGGTCGTGCGCGATGGAGGCGATGGGCTTGACGGCCGCGCGCAGTATGATGTCCTGACCGCTGGAAATGCCGCCCAAGATGCCGCCGGCGTGATTGGAGGCGAAGCGCACGGATTCAATGGCGCCGTCCGCGCCGGGCAGCAGGGGATCATTATTCTGTGAGCCGCGCAGGCGGGCCGCCGCGAAGCCTTCGCCCACTTCCACGCCCTTGACCGCGCCCACGCTCATGACGGCATGGGCCAGCACCGCCTCCAGCTTGTCGAAGACCGGTTCGCCCAGTCCGGCGGGCACGTCGCGGGCCACGATCTGCACAATGCCGCCCAGGGTGTCCCCGGCCTTGCGGGCTTCGGCCACAGCCGCGTCCCAGAGGGCCGGGCCGGCGTCCGAAGCCGCGAAATACGGGCGGCGTAAAGCGCCGTCCATATCCACGGCGGGCACGGCAATGCCGCCCAGCTCCACGCAGGCCGCCAGAACGGTCACGCCCCGGCGGGCCAGAATTTTTCTGGCGATCACGCCCCCGGCCACGCGTGCGGCTGTTTCCCGGCCCGAGGAGCGGCCGCCGCCGCGATGGTCGCGGATGCCGTTGTATTTCTGAAAATAGCTCCAGTCCGCATGGCCGGGCCGGAAGATTTCGGCCAGATTGCCGTAGTCGCGCGAGCGCTGGTCTTCATTGGCGATATAAAAGGCAATGGGCGTGCCTGTTGTGCGGCCTTCGAACACGCCGGAAAGCAGGCGCACCCGGTCCGCCTCCCTGCGTTTGGTGGCTGTGGGGCCCTGGCCGGGCTTGCGCAGGTCCAGGTCGGCCTGAATGTCGGCCTCGCACAGCTCCAGGCCCGCCGGACAGCCGTCCAGTATGCCGCCCAGGCCGGGCCCGTGGGATTCGCCGAACGTGGTCAGGCGCAGAACGCGCCCGAAAGTGTTGCCCGCCATGGTTACGCCCTGTCCGCGGCCGTGCCGGTGAAGATGTCCGGGAAGAGAACGGGAAGAGGGCAACACGCGAAAAGGCTTGGGAAATTGTTCTGGCTCATGGGGCTCCTTGGGCTGGCGTTGCGGTGGAGGGGCCCGTCCGCAACTGGTCCGGTTTCGCAGTATATTAAAGGCTCCGGCCACTGGCAAGGTTCAGGTATTTCACGCGCCGGACGTGTTGCGCGTCATGCATAAACGAGCGCCTGTGATATTGCATGGCTGTGCGGGTAGGCAAAGGACTTGCTCACATGCAGCCGGTCGTATTCAGCTCTCTCACAGGCGATCATAAACGGAAGAAATATGAAGAGGAAAGGTTAAGACGGGTAAAGGCGGTCTTCGGGGGATTCCGGCGCGCGGAATGCTCGCGCGCAAAAATTTGATATGGCCCGTAATTGAGGAAGAAATCCGCATTATCCTGAAATCACGAGATAATCTCGGTTGTTGATTTGCCAAAATTTGATATGCGATATATATTATGTTCTCAATCCTGAGAGGAGGCTTCTGTGTTTCCGGAAGAGCGGAAACACGTTGGCGAACAAAAGGCGTAACAACAGCATTTCAATTTTGAAATGCTCCAACGCCGAACACGGTGAGGCGCGCCGCGAAGACCGGCCCGACGCGCGGCCCGTAGGGCCGTGCCTGTAGCCCAAAGGGCGTACAGGCATTGAGAGCAACGCGGCGTGGATTCCGGCAAAAAACGCGCTTTTTGCCGGAATGAACCCTTTGAAACGCAAAGCGTTTCAAAGATAATCTGCTCTAGAAAGATTTCAAGGTGAAACAGCTCCCGGCGAACGGCAACAGAGGGAACGTCAGCCGGTATGCCGGAAAGGGGAAAAGCTCAGCCCAGCTTGTGGCGCACCTGCCGACACAGGCCCATCAGCGCGTCATACTCGTGCCGCCTGAGCCCGGCACGACTGAACATGCGCCGCCAGGGCATCAGAAAGTAATCCGGATTATCGCCATGCAGATAATCCAGACCGAGCAGCATGCCCTTGAGCGCGTCCATAAGCCGCTCCTGCTCCTCAGCGGTAACCGCACGCCCGCCGCCGGATGCGCCGGTCTTTTCCGCATCGGGAAGCGCACAGAGAGCACGCACGGCATTGGCGCATTCATAGAGCATAAGCAGGACGGCCTGGGCCAGGTTGAGAGAGCTGGCAGCCGCGTCGGTGGGAATGGTCACGAGACGCTGGCAATGGGTGATTTCTTCATTGTTCAGTCCCCGGTCTTCCGGGCCGAAGACAAGAGACACTTTTTCATCGCGTGCCAAGGCTGCCGCCACTTCCCGCGCGGCCTGACCCGGCGCGAGCAGGGCCTGCCGCCAACCTCCCGTGCGGGCCGTGGTGCCCAGCACCAGACTGCTCTCGGCCACGGCCACAGCCAGATCGGGGCTCACTCGTACGCCGTCCAACAGGCTCTGCCCTTTGGGCGTAGCGAGAGGACCGGCCTTTTCCCGGTCCCAACGTTCCGGGTCCACCAGACGGATGGCCGGGCAACCCATATTGGCGCAAGCCCGCGCCGCCATGCCGATATTTTCGGGAAAACGGGTCTTGACTAAAACTATCTGCACGCCGTCCAGCAACATGGGCACCTCAGCAAAGATGGTGCAGCACGCTCAGCACCAGTTGGGCCGGACCGTCCAGGCTGTCCGGCGGCAAAGGCGCGGGGACCGGCTTCGGCCAGATCCGGTGGGCGGTGAGCGCCATCATGGCCCCGCCCGCGCCGCATTTGCAGACCGTGCCCAGAAAACGGCCCATCATGGCCCCAAAAGCCGCGTCCAGCGCTTCTTTCACAGGCCTGCCCTTGACGAGCTCCATAAGAAAGCAGCCGATCCAGGCGCCGGCCAACGCGCCGATCAGCGCGCCCAGGCCAAAAAAGAGCGGCGCCAGCAGAATGGCTCCGGCAATGGCCCCGATCATGCCCGCGAAAGTGCCCGATGAACTGGAGCCGTAGCGCTTGGCCTTGAGGATCTGCATGCCCAGCTCCAGAGCCTCGCCGATCAGCGCCAGTCCCACCATCATGACCCAGAACCAGACATCCAGATTGGCCGCGCCGGGGTGCACCATTTTCCACAGAGCCACCAAGCCCAGTACAATCCAGTTGGCGGGCAGGCCGAATACGTTCAGGAGCAGCACGAAACAGAGCAGCGTGACGAACGCACCGGCCAGCAGATAGGCAATGGGAAACGGCAGAAAATCCATGCCCCACGATTCCTATTTCTTGACCCGCATATCCTGCACGCGCACCGCCTTGCCTTCGGTACGGGGCAGGCTGTTGCTTTCCACCAGCTCCACCCTGGGCGTGACCAGAATTTCGTCGCGCAGGCGCTGGGCAATGACCTTTTGCAGGTTCTGCAGCGCGCGCATGTCTTCCACAAAGTATTCGTCGCGGACTTCAACCTGCACCCGCATCACGTCGCCGATGCCGTCGTTCTCCAGGAGAATCAGGTAGCTCTGCCCCACTTCCTTGAAGGTCATGATGACCTGCTCGATCTGCATGGGGTAGACGTTGACGCCCTTGATGATAAACATGTCATCGGCCCGGCCCAAGATGCGATCCATACGCCGGTGCGCGCGGCCGCAGGCGCATTCACCCGGCAGAAAGCGGGTCAGATCGCGCGTGCGGTAACGCAGAATGGGCATGCCCTGGCGGCAGAGGCTGGTCATGACCAACTCACCCACCTCGCCGTCCGGCACGGGCTCGCCGGTGTCCGGATCCACGATTTCGGGAATATAGGCGTCCTCCCAGATATGCAGGCCGTTCTGCTCAAGGCATTCAAAGCCCACGCCCGGTCCGTTCATTTCCGAAAGGCCATAGGAATTGTAGGCCTTCATGTCGAAAAGTTCCTCAATGCGTTTGCGGAACTCCTCGGTATAGGGCTCCGCGCCCACCAAGGCGATACGCAGGGGAAAAGCGCGCGGGTCTTCGCCCATATTGCGCAGATGTTCGCCCAGAATCAGGGCATAAGAAGGCAGAATGTGGGCCACCGTGGTGCGGAAGTCTTTGGCCAGCTTGATCTGGCGGCGCGAGTTGCCCGGCCCGGCGGGAATGGTCATGCAGCCCAGGCGCTCCGCGCCGAAATGGATGCCCAGGCCGCCCGTAAACAAGCCGTAGCCCGACATATTCTGAAAGACGTCGTCCCGGCGCACGCCCACCATGTGCATACAGCGGGCCATGAGATCAGCCCAGGAGTTGATGTCGTTCTGGGTATGGCAGATAGCCACGGGCGTGCCCGTAGTGCCGCTGGAACAATGCATGCGCACGATTTCCGAGGGCGGCACGCACAACAGCCCTGTGGGATATTGGGAGCGCAGATCCTGCTTGCTGGTGAAGGGGATGCGTTGCAGATCGTCCAGGCTGCGAATGGAATCCGGGGTGACGCCCGCTTCGTCCAGGCGCTCGCGATAAAAGGCGCATTTGCGCGCCTGGGACAGCGTGGCCCGCAGACGCGTCAGCTGGGTTTTCGCGATACGTTCCCGGCTCCACAATTCCGCAGCGTCAAAAACTTCCATACCCTTCTCCTCGATTCATGGTCGCGCGCCCGTGCCGGAGCACACGCTGAAAATGCATGCTCAGGCGGCGGCATGGGCGTGCGCCCATCCCCAGAGCAAACCAAAACAACCGGCCAGCATCATATCGCCGTGCGGGGCCAGAAAACGCCCCTGCCCCTGGAGCATGGCGCGCCGGGGCCCCAGGATGAAGGTGGGTGCATAGCCGCCCGCCTCTTCGCAGAATGGCCCGAAGGCCGTGCCGTGGCCGCCGCTAGCCTGCACCTCTTCGGAAGGCAGCCAGCTCAGCCGGAACTGCTTCAAATCCTCCAGCAGCTGCTCCAGATCGCGCATGCCGGTGTGATGCTCATAAATGCCGCGCACTTTTCCCTGATAGACTAAGGCCGCCACTGTATGGCTGTTGCCCGCGTTGATGATCGTAACGCCCTCCCGGAAACTGCGCGCCAGCACCTCCGGCTCGCACAACGCCCCCAGCAGGGCGCAAGCTCCGGTATCCGCCACCGGACCGCCGGTTTTTTCATGCAGTGTCAGCAAACGGGTCAGGGAAGACGGTGGCGCGGGATAAATCCAGGAAGCGGGATCGGCGGAAGTGGTCAGCAAAGCGCGCCAGGACTGCATCCGGCCCTGCCGGTTGCCGTAGGCGTGGTAGCCGTGGTCCTGCGCTCCGGCCAGCACCAGATGCGGCTGCGGCAGGCTGGAGAGGCGCAGCAGGCCGGCCCAGAATTCCGGCGCGTAGTCGGTCAGGAAAACGGGCACGCTGTTTTTCGGGCACTCCTCACAGAGCTCCACGCCCATGTTGCGCACCACATCCGTATTGTCATGGATGGCCTTGGCCGCGTCCGGCGTGGCAGTAGCGGACAAGCCTGCGGCCAGATGCTCCTTGAGAGCCTGGCCGAAGCCGCCGCCCATATTGCCGCCGTGCAGCCAGAGGCCGCGCCGCAAAAGGGTCAGTTCGCGGATACGTTGAGCCACCATGCGTGCCGGAGACGGCAGAACGAAACGGGGCCAGTTCTCATACTCCAGGCCGGGGCGGGCCAGCAAGGCGTCCTGGGTGCCGCTGCCGATATCCAGGCAGAGCACCGGACCGGTCTCGCGCAAAAAATGATGTATGGTCTCATCCATGGCCTGTCTCCCGTTCCAGCCTTGATACCCGCAAGCGGGCATGAGCGCAAGCCTTCGGCCCGAAAGTGAACGGTCCGCAAAAAATGCTTGCCAACAACCGCGACTTGATATAGATCAAAAACCCGTGCCGAGGTGGTGGAACTGGTAGACACGCTATCTTGAGGGGGTAGTGGCAATTGCTGTGCGGGTTCGAGTCCCGCCCTCGGCACCAGAATGTAAGCAAGGAATTGCGGCAATAAGCTGCAATTCCTTTTTTCTTTTGGAGGCGCGGGGTGAAGCTTGGCTCACCGGCGCGGAACAGCGTACGCCGCCTTCTTCGGGGCCTCGTTGGGCCCGGCGTTACTTGACCCTGTTGATTCGTCCCGCCCGCAGTGCCTGCAAAGGCGAACGGGCCGCAATGTACGCGCCCACCACATCCACGTCCAAAGGGTCGGGCGCGGAAACCGTCGTGCCGGTTGTGAACATGGAATAACCGTCACCGCCTTTGGCGATATAGTCGGGCAGCACGACCTTATAGCGGCTGTCCTTTTTCAGCGGGCGGGCGACGCCGTTCCCATCAATCAGCTCCGCCGCGAAAAGACGCTGTCCGACGGGTCTGGCTGCGTCAAAGCTGTAGCGCAGCCCGGAGATCTGCAAGAGGCGGGGCCCCATGCCCTGTTCGCCGGAGACGCCGTGTTCCAGCGCGGCCAGCAAGCGGGCACCGTCGTATTCCCGAATAACCAGCGTATTGCCGAACGGCAGCACTGAGAGCAAATCCCCCCGCGTGATGCCGCCGTGCCTCAGGGGCGCACGCAGGCCTCCGCCGTTGGTGAGCGCCATCACCGCCCCGTGAGGCCGCCCGTAGTCCAGCATGGCGTCGGCCACAACCATGCCGGAAAGGCAATCCCCCTTGCGGCAGGCTTCCATGCCGTCGGCAAACTCCAGAACATTGCGGCCGAGAATCCGGGCGCGAAACGCTTCCAGCGGCTTCGCATACCCGACCAGCCGGGACTCCACGGCGGGATCAGGAATGACGGATTTTTCCAGACGCCTGGCCTCACCCTCCCAACGAAGGGGCACGCCCCGCGCATCAAAGGTCACCCGCAGATCGCCCAGGTATTCGGCGGCAAATTTGGCGGTTACGACCAGCACCGGCTGTCCGGAAGGAGCGTGTTCCAGCACGGGATATGGTCCCACATCAGAACCAGGCCCCAGATAGCTGTGGGTATGGCCGCCCACAATCACGTCCACGCCGTCCACACTGCGGGCGAGCTCACGATCAACGGGAAGGCCCAGATGACTGATGAGCACGATATGCCGCACGTCCTGCTTTTGCAGTTCGCCGACAGCCTTTTTCAACGCCGCAGCACTCCCCATGAACCGGGTTTGCGGACAGGCAGCGGCCAGCGTGACGACATCGGGATTGGCCAGGCCGACGATGCCCACCTTGATCCCGCGCACATTGCGGATCACATAGGGTTTGACGGGCAGGCCGTACAGGGGACAGCCCGGCTGGGCGTCCAGATTGGCGGCCAGCACGGGGTAATGCAGCGCACCGACATATGCGGCCAGTTCGACGCATCCCTTGTCGAATTCATGATTGCCGAGGGTCATGGCGTCATACCCCAGCATATTGTCCAGTGCGGCAAGCATGGGCCAGCCGTTGACAGTAAAAAACAGCGTACCTTGGAACTGGTCTCCCGCATCAAACAGCAGCACGTTGTCGGCCTTGCGGCGTTCGGCTTGCGCCACGGCGGCGATGCGGCCCATGCCGCCCGTGCAGTCGCCGGATTGCAGACAGGCGTTGCCGTTCTCGTCTCGCCCTGCCACATAAGAATGGATGTCGTTGGTATGCAACAACACCAGATCAAGCGACGGCGCGGGCTGTTTTGCACAGCCGCACAGCAGCAGGACAATGAAAAAAAGGCGGCAAAGCGGATGCCGATCCGTCATAAGAATCCTCGTCAGCGCGGAAAGACGACAGTCGTGTTGAAGCCGGACGGTTGCGGCACAGGAATGTATCTCCCCGTGGGCTCCTTGCGCATGGCCATTTCAAAACCGCATGACCCGCGAACTTCACCAATAAAAGTTATTCTCCCTCTCTCAAGGACGGATTGCAAGAGGCCGCAGTCAACTGACTGCGGCCTCTTGCTGTGTAAAGGGCGCAATACTTTTAACGCCAGCCCTTTCTTATCGCAACTGGCTGTCCTTGCTGCCCTTCCGGTTATACAGACGAACGGCTTGCTGTTCCCTGTCAGCCTCTTCCTGGCAATGCACGCACAGACGCACGCCGGGCAAAGCCTTACGGCGGGCTTCCGGGATCCTGTCGCCGCACTCTTCGCAATATTCCAGACTGACGCCCTGCGGCAGGCAGGCACGCGCCCGACGGATCTCGTCATTGATCGAATCCTGAATCTGGTCCTGAACGGCGCTGTCGCCGGCCCATCCCACAGCCATATCCGCCTCCATCGCGCTGTTTTCTTCTACGGCATACACCTAAAATTAAGGCTCTTCTTGTGCGCGGCAAGGTTGAAAAGAAGCGCTGATACGCGGTGCAGGCTGAAAAAGCACACCAGGATGTGAGGGCTTGTTCCGGTTACGAATTGACCAGGCGAAAAAATTCTTCGGGCCGTAGAATGGTGACGGCGTGCCGTTCAAAGGGCCCGAACAGGCCTTGCTCCTCTTGCTGGCGCAGCACCTTATAAAGCGTGATCCGGTGCACGCCCAGCAGACTCGCCATTTCTTGCCGGGAAATCCCGGGATCAGCGGTCAGGGGGTCACTGTCCGGCAGCAGGCGCCGGGCCAGAAATTTGCAGGTGCGTACCAGCACGTCATCGACATAGAGCGACGAGGCCTGGTTGGAAAGCGTGCGCAGCTTGCGGGCCATACTGTGCAGCAGATTGAGAGTCAGATCGGGCCGCGTGCGGCTCAAATGCTCTACGCAGTCTTTGGAAAAAGCGTAAACCACGCAGTCCATGGCGCAGATGTGCACACTGCCCCTGTCGTCTGCCATGGGATCAAACAACGGCGTTTCACCGAACAGACAGCCATGGTTGATGTACCAGAGAATCTTTTCCGCGCCGTCCAAGGTAAAATGGGTCAGCCGCACCTGGCCCTTGTCCAGGAACAACAACTCTCCGTGCGATTCAATGCAATGTCCCTTGCGCCAAATATAACGCACGGCGAGATCCAGGACAGAACGCCAGACAGCGTTCACGTCGCGTAATTCCGTAAAGCCCAGACATCGATTGCTCACCACTATTCTCCATACCCGCATTTTTTCCGTAACGGCCAGTCGCCTCGTGCGGAGGGCGTCCGTCTTTATCAGCTATCTATTATTTTGTGAAAAAGGTTGCAATGGCAACACAAATTTTCTTTGCCGCAGGCTACAGTACGCCATCCATATAAAAAAACGCATGATTTCAGAATGATATTGATTTGCCCCAAATTTCTCCAGCCTGTGGGCCGGAGTCTGAAAATCATCCACCCCAACCGTAAGGAGTTCACGCATGGGCCACCCAACCATTTATCCCACCGGCGTCACCCTCTACAAACCGGAAAAATGCTGGAGCGGATTCACCATCTTTCAGGCCAATGAAATGGGCGCTGTGCTCATGGACATGAACGGCCGCGAGATCAACGTCTGGAAAGGCGTGCACGGCATGCCCAACAAGATTTTCCCCGGCGGCTACCTGCTGACCGGCCGGGGACGGCGCAGCGGCAAATACAGCGTCCAGGACGGCCTGGATCTGATTCAGGTGGACTGGGACGGCAATATCGTCTGGAAATTCGACAAGAATGAATACATTGAAGATCCCGGCATTCCGGGACGCTGGATGGCCCGCTACCACCACGACTTCCAGCGCGAAGGCAACACCGTGGGCTACTACGCGCCGGGCATGGAGCCCAAGACCGATTCGGGCAACACCCTGATCCTGGCCCACCGCAATGTGCGCAACAAGGACATCACGGACAAGCTACTTCTGGACGACCTGATTCTGGAAGTGGACTGGGACGGCGACATCGTCTGGGAATGGTCCTGCAACGAGCACTTCCATGAAATGGGCTTCCGTGAAGGCCCCAAGAACACCCTCTGCCGCAATCCCAACTACCGCCCCACGCTGCCCGAAGGCATGGGCGACTGGATGCACATCAACTCCATGTCCGTGCTCGGCCCCAACAAGTGGTACGACGCGGGCGACGAGCGCTTCCATCCCGACAACCTGATCGTGGACGGCCGCGAAGCCAACATCATTTTCATCATCAGCAAAAAAACCGGCAAGATCACCTGGAAGCTCGGCCCGGATTACGACAGCACGCCCGAACTGCGCGCCATCGGCTGGATCATCGGCCAGCACCACGCGCATATGATCCCGCGCGGCCTGCCCGGCGAAGGCCATATCCTGGTTTTCGACAACGGCGGCTGGGGCGGCTACGACGTGCCCAATCCCGGCTCGCCCACGGGCGTCAAGGCCGCCCTGCGCGACCACTCCCGCGTGCTGGAAATCGACCCCGTGAATCTCAAGATCGTCTGGCAGTATACCCCGCGCGAGGCCGGATTCCTGGAACCCATGGACAGCAACCGTTTCTACAGCCCCTTCATCAGCGGCATGCAGCGTCTGCCCAACGGCAACACGCTGATTACCGAAGGCTCGGACGGCCGCGTGTTCGAAGTTACGCCGGAACATGAAATCGTCTGGGAATTCATTTCGCCCTATTGGGGCAAGCATGTGCCCATGAACATGACCTACCGCGCCTACCGCGTGCCCTATGAATGGGTGCCGCAGGCGGCCAAGCCTGCTGAAACGCCCATCGCGCCGCTGGACGTGAGCACCTTCCGCGTGCCGGGCGCTGCCGCCGCGGGCGAGCGGGCCAGGGAAGTGGGTGTGGAAGGCTGCCAGCCCTACGAGGGCAGCAACGCCCTGTGCGTGGCTTCAGTGGAAGACCCCACGGAAGAATAACGCCGTCCCGGCCGGGGCGCTTCCCATGCGGAGCGTTCCGGCCGGTTCCGCATCGGAACCCGTGCCCCGGGCGCGCTATTCCATCCCCCAACAGGTTCAGAATACGCAAGGAGCCGCGTATGTTCTTCAAGACTTCCGACTTCAACCCCAGCATGCTGGCCAAATGGGCCTTAAGCCTGATCCTTCCTCTGGGCGTCTATCTGCTCTTGCCCAGGGACGGCTCGCTCAGCCAACCCATGATGGCCTTTCTGGCCATCACGCTCTGGGCCGTGTGCGCCTGGGCCATGGACACCCTGAATGAAATCGCCGTGGGCATTCTGCTTCCCGCCCTGTACATCCTGTTCTGCGGGGTGGGCATGAAGGTGGTCTACAGCCCCTGGCTCTCCGAAGTGCCGATCATCGTCATCGGTGGCTTCATCCTCGGCAAGATCATTCAGGATACGGGCCTGGGCAAGCGCATCGCTCTCGGCTGCGTGCGCGCGGCGGGCGGCAGTTTTGCCGGGGCTCTTTGCGGCATCACTCTGGGCGCAGCCATCGTGTCCCCGCTGGTGCCTTCCATCATGGGCAAGGCCGCCATTTTTTGCGCCGTGGCCCTGAGCCTCTGCGACGCGCTGGACTTCAAGCCCAAAAGCCGCGAAGCCACGGCCGTGGTGCTGGGCACCTGCCTGGCAGTGGGTTCCACCAAGCTCTGCTATCTGACGGGCGCGGCGGACCTGACCATGGGCATGGGGCTGGCCGACAAGATCATGGGCACCCAGACCACCTGGATGCAATACGCTCTGCACAATTTCGTGCCCGGCATGCTGTACACGGCCATGTCCCTGGCCATTGTGCTGCTGGTGCTGCGCTCGCCGGTCAAAAAGGATGTCCTGCGCTGTGTGGTGCAGGAAAAATACCGTGAACTGGGCGTCATGGCGCCGGAACAGAAACGCGCTCTGGCTCTGCTGGTCCTGACCCTGGCCCTGCTGGCAACCGACAGCCTGCACGGCATCAGCGCGGGCGTGGTGCTGGTGCTGGTGTCCGTGGCTTCCTTTCTGCCCGGCGTCAGCCTGATGGACGGGCCACGCGTCAACAAGGTCAACTTCGCGCCGCTGTTCTTCATCATGGGCTGCATGTGCATCGGCAGCGCTGGCGGTTTCCTCAAGGTCACGGACTGGCTGGCCAACCTGGTGCTGCCCCTGTTCAGCAACATGGGGCCCACAGTGGCCGGGCTCTGTTCCTACCTGGTGGGTTTTCTCTCCAATTTCCTGCTCACGCCCCTGGCCGCCACCTCCACCCTCACCTCGCCCATCACCGAACTGGGCATGGATATGGGCCTTGACCCGCGCCTGCTTTACTATTCCTTCCAGTACGGCCTGGACAATCTGCTCTTCCCCTACGAGTACGCCCTGTATCTTTATTTCTTCAGCAGCGGCTACATCAACTTCAAGGAAATGCTGCTGGTCATGGCCATCCGCATCGTGCTGGCCGGCGCGTTTGTGGCCTTTGTGGCCGTGCCATACTGGCGCCTGGTTCTTTAGGGCCTATTTGCGGAGCGGCACGGTTTTTTCAGCGTCGGGCCGCTCTCATGGACGCTGCATTCGGGACGGTTGAAAATTTTTCCGAAGGAGAAGGCAATGAGAAAATGGGGAATTGTATTTCTGGCCGTAGCGCTGCTGCTCGGGGACGCAGCCACGGGGTGGGCCGTGGATTTCAAAGTCAAAGGAAGCTGGCAGTTCGCCTTTGACTATATCAACGGCGGCAATTTCATGGGCAAAAACCGCCAGGGCAGTCATCAAATCGGCCAGCAGTGGGCTGCCATACACCAGAAACGCGACGAATTCGAAGCCATCCAGCGTCTGCATTTGCAATTGCAGGCCGTGGCCTCCGAAAGCCTCGCGGGCGTGGTTTTTTTTGAAATCGGCGAGCAGCGCTGGGGCATGTCCGCCCAGGGCGGCGCGCTGGGCGCTGACGGCAGCAATATGGTCAAGGTCAAACAGGCCTATGTGGACTGGATGCCGCCGCATGCGGATCTCAAGGTGCGCATGGGCCTGCAGGGCGTCAGACTGCCCGGCTTCGCTCTGGACAATCCGGTCTTCAACGACGATGTGGCGGGCATCACCGCTTCCTACGCTTTCAACAAATCCTTTGGTCTGACTGCCCTGTGGATGCGGCCCTACAACGACAATTGGCTGGATACCGCCGATAACGGCGTCACGGCCGACTATCTGGACAACTTCGACCTCTTCGTCCTGCTGGCACCGGTGTCGCTGGACGGCATGAAGATCACCCCCTGGGCCATGGCCGGGGGCATGGGGCCCAATACGCTCAAGCCCTTTACCGTCAGGAATGCCGCCGGGAACAGCAAGACGTTCACCTTCAACAATCCCAGCAGTCAGGCCATTGACGGTCTCCAGATGCGGGACGGCCTCTTTCCCGCCGCCTTCAGCTCCGGCCGCGGCGGCGCATCCCTCTGGAATACAGCATACAGCACCATGTTCTGGGGCGGACTGACCGGCGAAGTCACGGCCTTTTCACCGTTCCGGGTCAGTTGGGATTTCATCTACGGCAGCGTGGACAACGGCCGGGAATACCTTAATCGCCAGGGCTGGTTCGGCATGCTGTTGGGCGAATACGATACGGACTGGGGCGTGCCCGGCCTGTACGGCTGGTATTTCAGCGGCGACGACGACAATCCGCACAACGGTTCCGAGCGCCTGCCCTACGTCGCCACCACCAACAACCTGACCAATTCCCTGTCCAGCTTCGGCTACCGGGGCAATCCGATCATGGGCGGCGGCAAGGGCGTACTGGGCACCAACCCCAACGGCACCTGGGGCGTGGGAGCGAGGATCAAAAGACTCAGTTTCATGGATGACCTCAGCCATACGCTGCGCGTGAACTACTTTGGCGGCACCAACGATCCCAAGATGGCCGCCTACATCACGGGGCGGCGTCCTATGGACGGCGCGGGCCGCGCGGTGTACCGCAACAATACGGACTTCAACTCCTTCGGCACCTACCTGACCCGCTCGGACAGCGGCCTGGAAATCAACTTCGACAGCACTTACAAGGCCGCAGAGAATCTCAGCTTCATTCTGGAAACCGGTTACATCCACCTCTGGCTGGATGAAGGCACCTGGGGCCGTTATGAAAATATCGCGGGCGACAGCCTGAATTACAAGGATGCCTGGAAAGTCAGCCTTAATGTAATTTACGCCTTTTAGAGCATGTAACACTTGAAATGCACTTGTACGGTGAGCAAAGCCCGCCTACTCACATTTCGCGGCAAGGATTTGCAGACAGCCTGAAACAGCCCGGATATTTTCCGGGCTGTTTCTTTCTTCGCCTGCCACTTTGAATTTTTTTTCACTTTTTTTGTGAAAGAGGTTGCAATGGCAACACTACGCGCGCCCACGGCGCGTTAGACTGACTTCACTACAAAAAAAGTCTCACGCGTCCATTGCTGTTCCCCTTCGTGCCCGGCCACACACAGCTTGGGAGGAAAATCCCATGAGTACCGCCGCCCCGCAGAAAATCAGCAACAACTACTTCGACGGTCTGCCGGTCACAGGTCCGCACAAGGCCATTTTTTTCATCATCATGATGGCCTACTTCTGTGAACAGATGGACAATTGGAACTTCGACTTCATCGCTCCGGCCCTGATGCACTCCTGGGGGCTGACCCTGAAGGATATCGGCACGGTCAACTTCTGGTATTTCGCGGCCATGACCACCGGCGGCTTTATGGGCGGCGTTGTTTCTGATTTTATCGGTCGCCGCAAAACGTTCCTCATTGCCATTGTGGTCTTTTCCCTGGCTTCGGTGCTCAACGGCTTTACCAACAGTTTCCCGGTCTTTGTGGCCTCCAGAGCCATGACCGGTTTCGGCGTGTTCTGCCTGATGGTCTGCTCCCAGGCCTACATCGCGGAAATGGCCCCGGCGGAAACGCGCGGCAAGTGGCAGAATCTGGTGGCGGCCGTGGGATTTTCCGCCGTGCCGGTCATCGGCATTCTCTGCCGGGCCATCATTCCCCTGGCCGAGGAAGCTTGGCGCTATATCTTCTACTTCGGCGGCATCGGCTTGATCGCCTTTGCCATCGGGCTCAGATATCTGAAGGAGTCGCCGCGCTGGCTGGTGGCTCACGGCAGGCAGGCCGAGGCGGAGCAGGTGGTTTTCGAACTCACCGGCAAGCATGTGGATCTGAGCGAGGCGGTCGGGAAAGTCCAGGCCAAAACGCCGGTCCGCGAGGTGCTCACCGGTATGTTCCACCGCAAATACCTGAAGCGCACTCTGGTGCTTCTGGTCATTGTACTGCTGAGCAATCCCGTGACCTTCGCCATCAACAACTGGATGGCCACTCTGCTCAAGGCTCACGGCTTCAGCCTGGAGGAAAGCCTCACGGCCACGACGCTCATTTCCATCGGCGTGCCGACCGGGCTGTTCTTCTCATCCTTTGTTTCCGACAAAGGCGGACGCAAAATTCCGATCATGGCGGCGCTCTTCGTCCTCGCCGCGCTGACGCCGGTGCTGGGCAACCTGACCTCCTTCTGGGGCATTGTGGGCATGGGCTTTCTGATCACCTGTTTCATTCTGGGCATGAACTTCATGGTCTTTTCCTACACCGCCGAATCCTACCCCACCTGCATGCGCAATACGGCCACGGGCTTTCACAACTCCATGGGCCGCCTGGCTGTGGCCGCCACCCAGCCGCTGATCCCCCTGGCCTTCGCGGCCTACAATTTTGACGGCGTATTCTACATCATCAGCGTCATGTGCGTGATCCCCGCCGTGGTCGTGGGTCTCTGGGGTCAGCGCACCGGCGGCAAATCCCTGGAAGAAATCGCCTGATCATCCCTGATCTTCGGGCGTTACAGCTCATTCAACGCAAAAGGAGAGCACAGCTATGGGCCACCCGACCATCTATCCCACCGGCGTTACCGTGTACAATCCCGACAAATGCTGGAACGGCTTCACCATCTTTCAGGCCCACGAAGTGGGCGCGGTGCTCATGGATATGAACGGCCGTGAAGTCAAAGTCTGGCAGGGCGTCAACGGCATGCCCAACAAGCTCCTGCCCGGCGGCCAGATTCTGACCACGCGCGGCCTGCGCAACGGCAAATACGGCGTGCAGGACTATCTGGATCTGGTGCAGGTGGACTGGGACGGCAACATCGTCTGGAAATTCGACCGCAATGAATTTATCGAAGACCCCGGCACTCCGGGCCGCTGGATGGCTCGCTACCACCATGACCACCAGCGCGAGGGCAATCCCGTGGGCTATTACGCGCCGGGCATGGAACCCAAGACAGATTCGGGCAACACCCTGATCCTGGCCCATCGCAACGCCCGCAACAAGGACATCACGGACAAGCTGCTGCTGGACGACGTGATTCTGGAAGTGGACTGGGACGGCGACATCGTCTGGGAATGGTCCTGCAATGAGCACTTTCATGAAATGGGTTTCCGCGAAGGCCCCAAGAACACTCTTTGCCGCAATCCCAATTATCGCCCCACCCAGCCCGAAGGCATGGGCGACTGGATGCACACCAACTCCATGTCCGCGCTGGGCCCCAACAAATGGTATGACGCGGGCGACGAGCGCTTCCATCCCGGCAACATCATCGCCGACGGCCGCGAAGCCAATATTATCTTTATCATCAGCAAAAAGACCGGCAAGATCGTTTGGAAGTTGGGTCCGGACTACGACGCCAGCCCCGAAGCCAGAGCCATCGGCTGGATCATCGGCCAGCACCACGCGCACATGATCCCGCGCGGCCTGCCCGGCGAGGGCAATATCCTGGTCTTCGACAACGGCGGCTGGGGCGGCTATGATGTGCCCAATCCCGGCTCGCCCACGGGCGTCAAGGCCGCTCTGCGCGACCATTCCCGCGTCCTGGAAATCGACCCCGTGAGCCTGAAGATCGTCTGGCAGTACACCCCGTGCGAGGCCGGATTCCTGGCGCCCATGGACAGCAACCGTTTCTACAGTCCTTTTATCAGCAGCGCCCAGCGCCTGCCCAACGGCAATACCCTGATTACCGAGGGGTCGGACGGCCGTGTCTTTGAAGTCACCCGAGAGCATGAGCTGGTCTGGGAATATATTTCGCCCTACTGGGGCAAGCTGATCCCCATGAACATGGTGTACCGCGCCTACCGCGCGCCCTACGAATGGGCCCCGCAGGCGGGCAGGCCGGAGGAAAAAGCCATCGGACGCATTGATGTGAATACCTTCCGCATGCCCGGCGCGGCGGCTTTCGGCGACCGGGTTTCGGTGGTGGAGGTGGAAGGCTGCGCGCCTTTCGAACCGGACAACGCCCTGTGCGTGGCCTCGGTGGAAGATCCTGAATAACCGCTTGTTACGGACCGGCCGCCCCGCAACGGGCGGCCCCGACAGGAGAAAAACATGAGCATCACCCTGTATACCGCGCCTGACTGCATCCGCTGCAAAATCGTCAAAGCCTTTCTGGCCGAGCGCGACCTGCCCTACGACACTGTGGACTTCAAGGCCGATGCGCCGGTGTTCAATACCTTTTACCGCACCAACCGCAAAGCCATTTACCGCAATCCCGAAGGCGTGGAGTTTCCACTTTTCGACGACGGCACAGCCATCAAACAGGGCAGCGGCGAAATCATCGCCTATCTGCTTTCCGGGCATGAGATGGAAGCCTGCGTGACCCGCAGTGACATGCTCCACGGCGACATTTCCGGACTCTACCTCTCGCAATGCCCGGACGGTCAGGAGGACAATTTCGTGACTCTGGCGGACCGCCTCGCCAAGGGCGGCCTGCACGTCTGGGTTCAGAGCGACGGCCGCAAACCCGAACTGCTGGAACGTCTGCTGCAAATCAAGCCGGTGAGCGTGATTCTGAACTGCGTGGGCCCCGCGCCGATATATGAAAATCTGTTCGGTGCGGCCCCGAGCAAGGAAGAGCTGGCCAAAAGCATTGACCTGGTCCGCAAAACAGAAGACGGTGTCATCCGCTTCCTGGCGTATCCCGTGCCCCGCGCCGACGGTTCCGTATCCTGGCCCACGCGCGACGAGGCGGCGGGCGCGGCTCTGCTGGTTTCCGAAGCGGCGGGCGACCATACCCTGCCCTATGCCGTCGCCGCCGTCACGGCGGACATGCCTCAGGGCCTGCGCGGCCTGGAAGCTCTGCCCGACGCCATGCTGCTCAAATACCGCTCCGCCGCGCGGGAATTCCTGTTCAAGGCGGACATTGCCAAGTAACGCGGCACCGGCGCTAACCCATTTCTAGCAGGGAGCACTCCTATGGACAAATTTGACGTCATCATCATCGGCGGCGGCCCCGGCGGCGCGAAAACCGCTAAAATCCTCGCTGCCGCGGGCAAATCCGTGGCCCTGGTGGAAGACGCCCACTGGGGCGGCGTCTGCCTTAACTGCGGCTGCATTCCCACCAAGATGCTGTTAGGCGCTGTGGCCCCTAAAGGGCTGCTGCGCGGCCTGGAGCGCCAGCGTGTAGCCAAGGGAACCGTCGAAGTGGATTACGCGGCTCTACAGAAAAGAGTGCAGCGTTATACCAAGGCCTCCAGCCAGACTTTGTCCAAAGGGCTGGCCGACGCGGGCGTGACCCTGTTCAACGGGCGCGGGGTCTGCGCCGGAGAGCACGAGGTGCGGGTCGTGGCCGCCGACGGCGGCGAGCAGGCGCTTTCCGCACAGTACATTGTCCTGGCGGGCGGTTCCCGTTCCGCGTCCTTCCCCGGCCTGACTCCGGATCATGACGCGGTGCTCGACAGCACGGACCTGCTCAATGTCCCGGCTGTGCCCGAAAGCCTGATCATCGTGGGCGCGGGGGCCATCGGCCTGGAAATGGCCGACTTTTTCAGCGCCATGGGCAGCGCCGTCACCGTGGTGGAGGCGGCTCCGCAACTGGCCCCCACCGAAGATACGGACATCGCCCAGGAACTGCAGAAGCTGCTGGGCAAGGCCGGGCGCGTCTGTCTGGCGGGCGTCAAGGCATCTTCCCTGTTGACCAGGGACGGACAGGCCGTGCTGACGCTGGAGGACGGCCGGGAGCTGACGGCGGCCAAGGCCCTGGTGGCCGTGGGCCGCAAACCCAACACCGACGGCCTGGAAGCTGAAAAGGCGGGCTGCGGCCTGAATAAACGCGGTTTCGTCACGGTGGACGACTACCTGCGGGCCGCGCCCACGGTCTTCGCCATCGGCGACATCAACGGCAAAACCCTGCTGGCCCATGCCGCCGAGCATCAGGGTGCCTACGTGGCCCGGCAGATTCTGGGGGAGGAAAGCGGAGCCTATGATTCCGGACCGGTGCCCTCCTGCATCTACGGCAGCCTGGAAGTCATGCGGGTGGGTAAAACCGCCCGGCAAGCCATGTCCGAGGGCGGCGAAGTGGCTGTTTCGCGCGCTATGCTTACGGGCAACGCCATCGCCCAGGCCGGCGGCGACGCTTCCGGCTTTGTGAAAGTCGTCTGGCAGGAGGGCCGCATGGCCGGCATCGCGGCCCTGGGGCACGGCGTGTCCCATCTGGTCACGGCGGCCCAGCTTCTGTTGCTGGGGCAATACAGCGGCGACAGGCTGCACAGTTTCATGTTCGCCCATCCCACCCTGGACGAGATACTCTCCGTGGCCGTCCAGGCCCCGCGTGAGCCCGCGGCCTGAGCTGCGGACGACTCAGGAGAAAACACATGAGCCTTTCCTATCCCGATGACCGCCGGTACCATCCGGAACACCTCTGGGCCCAGTCCCGGAGCGACGGCAGCGTACTGGTGGGCATTTCCGACTATGCCCAGGACCAATTGGGCGCGGTGATCTTTGTGGAACTGCCGGAAACAGGCGCGCATTTCACCCAAGGGCAGTCCTGCGCCTCCATTGAATCGGCCAAGGTGACTTCGGACGCCGTTATGCCGCTTTCCGGCACTGTGCTGGAAATCAACGAAGCCCTGGCCGACACGCCGGAACTGCTGAACCAAAGCCCCTACGGCGAGGGGTGGCTGGTACGCGTCAAAGCCGACGATCCTGCTGAGCCGGGCCTGATCAGCGCGGCGGCCTACGCCGCTCAAATGGCCTGACCCCTTTCTCATACTCATTGCGGCGTCCCCCGTGGGCCGGGCAATTCCGCTCCGGCCTGCCGGGGACGCTTTTTTTGTGCGCAAACAATATTTCTGATTCAACCATTCTCCAACCTTTCTGAAACATTCTTTTATTAAATGGCCACATATTTTGCAGCATGATTTCCAAAAATATATTTAACAAATTGAAATAAAAAATTATTATTTTTTATCTTATAGACAAAATTGGTTTAAAAAAGGTTGACACAAAAAGCACAAGCAGCCATAGTCAAATCAACCATACCCAACCAAGAGCAGTATCATGCCCGTAACTGCCATCCACAGAGAGGGCGCAAGCCCGCGCCGCAGCTACCAGCGGCTTTCGGAACGCCTGCGGCAGTTCATGGCCGAAGGCCGTTTCCAGAGCGGCGACAAGCTGCCTCCGGAACGCGCTTTGGCGGAGAGCTTCGGTGTTTCCCGCAGCAGCATCCGCAAGGCCATTCAGATGCTGGCCGGAAAAGGCCTTCTGGAAAGCCGCCAGGGCGACGGAACCTATGTACGCGCGCCCGACATGGAACCCCTCAAAAATGCCATCCTGGAGGCCGTGGATTCGGAAAACCTGGTGTTCGACGAAGTCATGGAATTCCGCAGAATCCTTGAACCCGCCATTGCCGAGCTGGCCGCCTTGCGCCACAGCCCCGAACAGCTCGACCAATTGAAGATCATCACCTGCGACCAGCAGCGCCGCCTGTTGACCGGTCAGGAAGACGGCGACCTTGACGCCCGTTTTCACCATTGCCTGGCCCTGTGCGCGGGCAACAGCCTGCTTGCCGGAACCATGGCCCAGCTGAACAGTCACTACGCCGCCGGACGTACGGCGGAGTTGCGCGACACGCAATGGCGCCAGTTTTCGGTTTCCTCGCATCTGCGGATCATCGACGCTCTGGAGCGCCGCTCGCCCGCCGATTCCCGCAAGGCCATTGAGGAACACCTGGATACCGTGCTTCAGAAACATCCTTTTGTGATTGCGAGAGACTAGCCATGTCATTGCTTATGCGGAGGCATACACACGAACAGAGGACCGACCACGGCCGGTGCGGTCCACCGTAGGCGGGAAACGCAGACGCGTTCCCACCGCGCAGTCCCTTTCCCAAGGTATTCCGCAGCGAAACCAGAGAGAGGAAAAGCATGAAAAGCCCAACAGACGTTGTCAGCGGCCTTATTCTGCTCGGATTGTGCGCCGTGGGCGCATACAGCGTTAGCCTGCTGCCGCCGGCCGGGAACACGGAAAACGTGGGGCCCGCCGGTGTGCCCAGGGCGGTTCTCGTCATTCTTGCCGTTCTGAGCTGTGTTCTGCTCATCAAGGGCCTGCGGCAAAAGCCCCTCAAACGCTACTGGCCCGAACCCCATGTCTTCAAAAAAGTCCTTTTCTTTCTCGGCCTCTTCTACCTGTATCTGATCACGCTGACCGGACTCGGCGATCTTTTCGCCGCCATGGAGAATCCGCCTTTTACCTCGGGCGGAGCCTTCGGCATCAGCACATTTCTCTTTCTTCTGTTCGCACTGCCTCTGCTCGGCAGGCGCAAGCCGCTGGAAATTGTTCTGGTCGCGGTATTGACCACGGCCGCCCTGCTCACGGCCTTCGGCTGGTTTTTCCAGGTCATGTTGCCATGAGGCCCCGGCCCGCAGCACAACCGGCATCCGTTCTCAGAGCATTTCAACTTTGAAATTGGACACAATTTCAAAGTTGAAATGCTCCAGGGGAGAAAGACATGTTTGCGAACATCCTTGACGGCATTATGAGCGCCCTCAGTCTGAGCGCCCTGTTGGCCAACCTCATGGGCGTGGCCCTGGGGATCATCTTCGGCGCCCTGCCCGGCCTCACGGCGGCCATGGGCGTGGCTCTTCTCATCCCGCTGACCTTCGGCATGGCTCCGGTGGACGCCTTTTCAGCCCTGCTCGGCATGTATTGCGGGGCCATTTACGGCGGCTGCATCACGGCCATTCTGGTGGGCACGCCGGGCACGGTTTCCGCAGCGGCCACCATGCTGGAAGGTCCGGCCCTGACCGCGCGCGGCGAATCCCGCAAAGCTCTGGACATGGCCACCATAGCCTCCTTCATCGGCGGCATTTTCAGCGCGCTGGCCCTGGTCTCCGTAGCGCCGCTGCTGGCCCGCGCGGCCATGTCCTTCAGCGCGCCGGAGTATTTCGCCGTGGCGGTCTTCGGCCTGACCATCGTGGCCTCTCTCTCTTCCGGCCACCTGATCAAAGGCCTGATCTCCGCCTGCGTGGGCCTGTTTCTCGCCACCATCGGCCTGGACCCGGTCACCGGCGACATGCGCAATACCTTCGATATTCCGGATCTCTTCAACGGCCTGTCACTGGTGCCGGTGCTGGTGGGCCTGTTCGCCATGTCCCAGGTGCTGGTGACCGTGGAGGACGTTGCCCGGGGCGTATCGCTCAAGGAAAGCAAGATATCCAGGCGCGGCCTTTCCTTCAAAGAGCTTACCGGCAATGCCGTAAACTTTCTGCGCTCCTCGGCCATCGGCACGGCCATCGGGATCATTCCGGCCACCGGCGTGAGCGCGGCCACCTTTTTCGCCTACTCCGAGGCCAAGCGCCACTCCAAGACGCCGGAAATGTACGGCAAGGGCTGCCTTGAGGGCATCGCCGCCACGGAATCCTCCAACAACGCCGTCTGCGGCGGCGCGCTGATCCCCCTGCTGACCCTGGGCGTGCCCGGCGACATCATCACCGCTATTATGCTGGGCGCGTTGATGATCCAGGGCCTGACGCCCGGCCCGCTGCTTTTTGTGGAGCATCCGGTCACGGTGTACGGCATTTTCTCGGCCTTCATCATCGCCAATGTGCTGATGCTGGTCTGCGGGCTTATTGCAGTGCGCGGGGCCAACAAGATCACGGCCATTCCCGGCGGTGTGCTCATGCCCATCGTGGTCACGCTCTGTGCGGTGGGCGGCTATGCAGTGAACAATTCCACCTTTGACCTGCTGGTGGTGGCGGTATTCGGCACAGTGGGCTATCTGATGACCAAGTGCGACTTCCCTCTGCCGCCGCTGCTGCTGGCCATGATCCTGGAACCCATCGCCGAAGCCAACTTCCGACGGGCATTGAGCATCTCCCAGAACGACTACGCCATCTTTTACACCAGCCCCGTGGCCTGCATTGTCCTGGGGCTCAGCCTGTTCGTACTGGTCAAGTCCGTATACGACGACATCCGCGCTTCCCGGAAGAACCCACGCCAATCCTGACCAACAGCCAAGGAGCCGCACATGGAACTCGCGCAATGGAAAGAAAAGCTGGATGCCTGGTTCAATGACAAGGAACCCGAGATGTTCGCCCTTCTGGAACGCATCGTGAACATGGATTCTTTTTCCCACGACGGCGGGGATGTGAACAAACTGGGCGAGACGCTCGCCGCCTGGATGGCCGGAGCGGGCTTTCAGGCGGCCATGCTGCCCAAAAGGCCCTCGCCGCCCGATGAGCCCTGGATGGATGCCCTGGGCAACGTGTTCTGCGCCCGCAGCCATGCCGAGGAAGCCGGACCGGGCGTGGCCTTCATCGGGCACATGGACACGGTCTTTCCGGCCGGGACGGCGGCGGCCCGCCCCTTCCGCCTGGACCGAGCCGCCGACAGAGCCACCGGCCCCGGCATTCTGGACATGAAGGCCGGGCTTGTGATCAACATGTTCGTAGCCAGGGCCCTGAAAGAACTGGACCTGATGCCTGTGCCCATGACCCTGACCTTTTCGCCCGACGAGGAACTGGGTTCGCCCTCCACCACGCCTCTGCTCGGCCAGATGCTTAACGGCGCGCACGCGGTGCTCTGCACGGAGCCGGGCTATCCCGGCGGCGGGGTTTCCGTGGAACGCAAGGGCTCCGGCCACTTCCTGCTTGAAATTCAGGGCAAGTCCGCCCATGCCGGGCGCAATTACGAGGAAGGCGCTTCCGCCGTTCTTGAACTGGCCCACAAAATCCTGGCTTTCAACGAACATCTGGATCTCGCCAGAGGCACCACGGTGAACACCGGCCTGATCAGCGGCGGCATTTCGGCCAATTCCGTGGCCCCCAATGCTCGGGCACGCCTCCATTGCACCTTCCGCACGCTGGAGGCCGGTCGCAAACTTGTGGAGGATATCCGGGCCGATGTGGCGAAAACCTGGATTCCCGGCACTGTTTCCAGTGCCAGCGGCGGCATGCGGCTGTATCCGCTGACGCCCACTCCCAAGGTTCAGGCCCTGTGGCAACTGGTACGGCAGGCCGGAGAGGTTCTGGAGTATCCGGTACACTGCATCCGCTCCAAAGGAGCGGCGGAGTCGGGCTACTGCTCAAGCATCCTGGACCTGCCGGTCGTCTGCAGCCTGGGACCGGAGGGCACAGGCCTGCATGCCGACGACGAGTACATCACCCCCTCGACCTTCCTGCCGCGCGCCAAACTGGTGGCCCTGGCCGCCCTGCAGGCGGCGCGCGTTTTTGACGCATCCCCTCGGAGAGCAATTTCGAAATAAAATTGCTCTCGCCGTACGCAGTGCGGTGAGCCGTAACGCGGCGTGGATTCAGCCGATAACCGCGCTTATCGGCTGAATGAAGCGTTGAAACACGGAGTTTTTCAAAAGCAAAATACTCTAAAGTACAACTTTAATATTCACGAGCCCGCAACGAAGGAGACCATTATGATTACGCTGATGCGCCTTTTCCGCGCCGCGCTGACGACTTGCGCCCTCTTGCTGCCGCTTTCGCCGGGTATGGCCCGGGCCGCGTATCCCGACAGACCCGTCAACATCATCATCCCCTTCGGGCCGGGCGGCGCGGTGGACATTGCCGCCCGCATCCTGGCCGAATACTTTCAGACCAAACACAACATCACGCTGAATATTCTCTGCAAAGCCGGGGGCGCGGGCGCTCCGGCCATGCTGGAAGTGGCCAAGGCCCGGCCCGACGGCTACACTTACGGCTTCCCGTCCGTGACGACATTTTCAACCACGCCCCAGGTCAAGGCCACGGGCTACAACATCAAGGATTTCCGCACGGTAGCGCAAGTCTCCGTCATGTGGCTGAGTCTGGCCGTCAACGCCGATTCGCCGATCAAGGATTTCAAGGGGCTCATTGAAGCGGCCAAGGCCAATCCCGGCAAATACAATTATGCAAGCCACGGCGCGCTTTCCACCCAGCGCCTGTTCATGACCCTGCTGCTGAAGCAGTTCCCGGACGTGACCCTGCCTCATGTGGCCTATACCAGCGGCCACGACGTCTCCACCGCCCTGCTGGGACGCCATGTCACCAGCGGCTTCGGCGTGACCATCAACCAGAAGCCCTATGTGCTCTCCGGCGATTTCAGAATGATCGGCGTCTCCAGCCCCGAGCGCCTGCCGGAATTCCCCGACGTTCCCACCTTTGCCGAACAGCTCGGCAATAAGGAATTGACGCTGGGCTCGGCCCATGGTCTGTTGGCCCCCAGGCGCGTGCCCGACGATCGTGTGGAGACCATGCAGAATCTGATCAAGGAGGCGCTGGCCGACCCCGGCGTGCAGGCCAAGTTCGCCAAGGCCGGTCTGAGCACCGACTACCTCTCGGCCAAGGAATTCCAGCAGGTGCTGGACAAGAGCTGGCAAACCATCGACACGATCATGAAGGAAAACAAGTTTAACTGAGACGGTGCGCTCCCGCGCCCGGATCGCAGGCATGGGGAAGCGCCGGACAAACGTCCGGCGCTCCGGAGGAACGAGAGCATGAAAATAACAACTGGTGTGGTGATCTTCTGTCTGGCGGTTCTGACTCTCTTCTGCGGAAGCCGCGCCGCGCTGGCGGCCGCGGCTCCGGTGCCCATGAAAACGGCCTGGCTGGGGGAAAATGAGGCCTTTGCCGTCTGGTACGCCAAGAAGCACGGTTGGGACAGGGAAGTCGGCCTGGATGTTTCCATGTTGCGCTTCGGCTCGGGCAAGGCCATTGTCGAGGGCATCCTGGCCTATGACTGGGCCGTGGCCGGATGCGGCGCCGTGCCCGCCCTCACGGCCGCGCTCAATGACCGCCTGGACATCATCGCCGTGGCCAACGACGAATCCCTGGCCAACGCCCTGTATGTGCGGGCCGACAGTCCCATACTCAAGGTCAAGGGCGCCAATCCCGCCTTTCCGGAGATCTACGGCGACCGCGCCAGCGTGGCCAAAAAGCTGATCCTCTGCCCCAAGGCGACCTCCGCGCACTACCTGATGACGGCCTGGCTCAAGGCTCTGGGTCTGAGCGAAAAAGACGTGCGCGTCAGATATATGGACCCGACCCCTGCCTTGGGCGCGTTTTTCGGCGGTCTGGGCGACGCTGTGGCGCTCTGGGCGCCCCTGACCTATGAAGCGGAACAAAAAGGCTTCAAAGCCGCGGCGCTTTCCAATCACTGCGGCGTATCCCAACCCGTGTTGCTGGTCGCCAACCGCGCCTACGCCGACAAATACCCGCAGCGGATCGAAGCCTTCCTCAAAATGTACTTCCGCGCCGTGGACATGCTGCGCGCCACGCCGCCGGAAAACCTGGCGGCGGACTACAGCCGCTTTTTCAAGGAATGGACGGGCCTGGAGCTGACTCCCGAACAGGCCGTGCAGGATCTCAAGGCCCATCCCGTCTTCACGCTCAACGAGCAGCTTGCTCTTTTCAACGCCGCCCAAGGCAAAAGCAAACTCCAAACCTGGCTGGGCGATATCGCGGCCTTTTACGAAAGCATCGGGTCCGTGCGCGAAGCCGATCGGCCTCGCCTGGAACGCATGAACGCCGTGACCGACGTCTATCTCAAGGCCATCAGCCCCAAACCTTAGCGCGTACCGTCACGAGAGCCTCTTGTCTCCGGCAGCGTCAGATTTCATCTGCTTTTGGAGAACTAAATCCATCTCGTGACGATACGTTCCGACGGCCGCGTACAACGCCCACGATTGGCAAATTATCGCGGATAAGGAGCAGAGCCATGGAACCGGCACAGTGGAAAACCGCGTTGGACACGATCCTTCAGGACCAGGAAGCGCCCATGCTCGCCCTGCTGGAGGAACTGGTGGGCATTGATTCCCCCACGGCTCATGCGGACGGGGTCAACCGTATGGGCGAGAGGCTCACGGCCTGGCTCGGAGAAGCGGGCTTTCAGGTTCGCCGCCTGCCCAAGCCGCCCGTTCCCGAGGACGAAGCCTGGCAGAAGGACCTGGGCGACGTCTTCACGGCAAGAACGCACGCGTCCGAGGCCGGTCCGGGTATTGCCTTTATCGGGCATATGGACACGGTGTTTCCCGTGGGCACGGCCGCGGCCCGCCCCTTTCGCCTGGACAGGGCGGCGGACAGAGCCACCGGGCCGGGAGTGGCGGACATGAAGGCCGGGCTTGTGGCCATGCTCTTCGCGGCGCGGGCGCTCAAACAGAGCGGCCTGCTGCCCTGCCCCCTGACCCTGATGTTTTCACCCGATGAGGAGCTGGGTTCGCCCACGGCCTCCAAAGCCCTGGCCGCGCAGCTTCCCGGCGCTCTGGCCGTGATCTGCGCCGAACCGGGCGGCGAAGGCGGCAAGGTGACCCTTTCGCGCAAAGGGTCGGGACATATGCATCTGAAAATCCAGGGCAAGGCCGCGCATGCCGGGCGTAATTACGAGGAAGGCGCTTCCGCCGTCATTGAACTGGCGCACAAGATTCTGGGCATCAACGCCTTTCTGGATCTGCCGCGCGGCCTGACGGTCAACACCGGCCTGGTCAGCGGCGGTATTTCTGCCAATTCCGTGGCTCCCTGGGCCGAGGCCCGCATTCACCTGACCTATCGCACACTGGAGGACGGTCGACGCGTGGTGGCCGGAATCCGCGAACTGGTTGAAAAACCCGTGGTACCCGGCACCACGGCTCATATCAGCGGCGGCCTGCGCCTGTATCCCCTGGAGCGCAGCCCGCAGGGCGACGCCTTTTTCGAACTGGTGCGGGAGGCCGGAGAAACTCTGGGCATGCGCCTTTCCGGTCAGCACTATGAAAGCGCCGCCGAGTCCGGCTTCTGTGCCGGTGCCCTGGGTATCCCCACCATCTGCTGCATGGGGCCCGAAGGAGAAAACATCCATACCGCGCAGGAATATATGCTGCCTTCCACACTTCTGCCGCGCTGCAAGCTCATGGCCTTGAGCGCGCTTCAAGCCGCGCGGGCCTTCGGGCATCAGCCCCGGCCCTCCATGCTTCCGCCCGGGGCCGATGCCTGAAAAACCTTGCCAGCCGCCGGGAACTTGGATAAAAAAAGCCGTTAAAGCCTCATTTATTTCCCGGCGCAATCCGGTCCAGCCACAAGGAGAGCAAGATGTCGTACGTGCAGCGAGTGATGGACAGTCTGAAAGAAAAATACGCTTATGAGCCTGTGTTTCTGCAGGCTGTGCAGGAAGTGCTGCAAAGTCTGCAGCCGGTGCTGGACAAGAATAAAAAGTACGAGCAGTACAAGATTCTCGAGCGCATGGTGGAGCCCGAGCGCATCATCGCCTTCCGCGTGGAATGGGTGGACGACAAAGGCGAGGTTCAGGTCAACCGGGGTTTCCGCGTGCAGTACAATTCCGCCATCGGCCCCTACAAGGGCGGCCTGCGCCTGCATCCCAGCGTGAATCTGGGCATCCTCAAGTTTCTGGGTTTCGAGCAGGTCTTCAAGAACTCCCTTACCGGTCTGGCCATCGGCGGCGGCAAGGGCGGCGCGGATTTCGACCCCAAGGGCAAGTCCGAAATGGAAGTCATGCGCTTCTGCCAGGCCTTCATGAACGAACTGTACCGCCACATCGGCGCCACCATTGACGTGCCCGCCGGGGATATCGGCGTGGGCGGCCGCGAAGTGGGCTTCCTCTTCGGCCAGTACAAGCGCCTGACCAAGAGCTATGAAGGCGTGCTCACCGGCAAAAATCTGCTCTTCGGCGGTTCTCTGGCGCGTACCGAAGCCACGGGCTACGGCGCGGTCTATTTTGCCCAGAGCATGCTGGAAGACCGCAAGGAAAGCCTGCAGGGCAAAACCTGCGTGGTTTCCGGCGCGGGCAACGTGGCTACCTACTGCTGCGAAAAACTGCAGCAGGTGGGCGCCAAACCCGTCACCGTATCCGATTCGCGCGGCATGATTCACGATCCGGACGGCATCAGGCTGGATGTGCTGAAGCAGGTCAAGGAAGTGGAACGCGCTTCCCTGAGCCGCTATGCCGAATTGGTGCCCTCGGCCAAATACACTCCGGTGGGCGACTACCCCCAGGGCCGTAACGCCGTGTGGTCCGTTCCCTGCTTTGCCGCTTTCCCCTGCGCCACGCAGAACGAACTCAACCTGGCCGACGCCGAGGTTCTGCTGGCCAATGGTTGCAAGTGCGTGGCCGAAGGGGCCAACATGCCCTCCACGCTGGACGCCGTGCACGCCTTCCTCAAGGCGGGCATCGCCTATGGCCCGGCCAAGGCCGCCAATGCCGGCGGCGTGGCCACCAGCCAGCTGGAAATGGCTCAGAACGCCAGCATGCAAAGCTGGGACTTTGAAACCGTGGACGGCAAGTTGAAGCAGATCATGACTAATATCTACAAAAACGCCGCCGCCACGGCCGCTGAATTCGGCCAACCCGGCAACCTTGTGATGGGTGCCAATATCGCCGGTTTCCGCAAGGTGGCCGACGCCATGCTGGCCCAGGGCATCTGCTAGGGCGTTTTGATATTGAAAACATCTCAACGCGCGGTGCGGATTTTCCGTGAAAATCCGCACCGCGAAATTATCACAAGGCGAATTTGCTTTGCCGTTAAGCGATAATTTCAAGCGCAAACGGCTCTAGTCAGATGACGCTTCAAGTTCCCTCCCCAACGCCAAAAGCCGCCCGCTTTCCGCCGGGCGGCTTTTTTGTCGCTATACTCCGGTCGCCTGCCTACCAGCGGTCGTTATGAATCCTGTCCGCGCGGAAGCGGTCCGCTTCAGAAAAAGGCTGGGCGGGATGGCCCAGAGCCACCAGGCTCAGAGGCATGACGTTGTCCGGCAGATTGAGTATTTCCCGTACCGGCAGTATGCGGTCCTCCACCGGGTGCAGGCCGCACCAGACAGAACCCAGATTTCTGGCGCGCGCGGCCAGCATGAGGTTTTGGGTGGCGGCGGAACAATCCTGTACCCAGAAACCGGGGGTTTTTTCTTCATTGAGATCCGCGCAGACCACGATCACCACCGGCGCGTCGGCGGCCATTTTGGCATAGGGATGCCGTCCCGCCAGGGCCGCGCGCACCTCGGGATCACGCACCACCACAAAGTGCCAGGGCTGCCGGTTGCTGGCGCTGGGAGCCAGCATGGCCGCCTTGAGCAGGATGTTCAGGTCTTCATCGCTGACGTCTCCCTGAGTATATTTGCGGATGCTGCGCCGGGTGAACAGGGCTTCAAAAATATCCATCTCCATGTCTCCTCGTAAAAAGAAAGCACTGCGGCAAGTATGCCCCAAGGGCCTGAAAAGTAAAAGCGCCTCACGATGCCGCAGGCCGCGCATCTTGCGCGGGGTGGCCGCCGATGCTATTTTGCATGACTCGGAGGCCGCATGGAAGTCCCCTTTCTTTACGAAATAGTCATCATCTTTCTGCTCTCTATCGTTGTCACCATTGTCTGCAACCGCCTCAAACTGCCCGCCACGGTGGGCTTTCTGCTTACCGGCGTGCTTTGCGGCCCGTCCTTGCTGGGTATCGTCAGCAACCGCGAGGCCATTGATCAGGTGGCGGATATCGGCGTCGCCATGCTTTTGTTCACCATCGGCATGGAACTTTCGGGCGATGCCCTGAACAGGCTCAAACGCCCCGTCTTTCTGGGCGGCAGCCTGCAGATCGGCCTGACCGTGCTGGCCGTCATGGGCCTTGCTCTTCTGGAAGGCGTCACCTATCAGAAAGGCATTTTCTGGGGCTGCCTGGTGGCCCTCTCCTCTTCGGCCATCGTGCTGCGGATCCTGCAGGAACGCGGTACCACCAATACGCCCACAGGCCGTCTTTCTCTGGCTATCCTGGTATTCCAGGACATCATGGTGGCCCCCATGCTGCTCTCTGTGCCGCTGCTGGCGGGCACACTGGAGCTTTCGCTGGAAAACGCATTTTTTTCCGTCCTCTGGGTGGTCCTGGCACTGGGCGGCGTGCTGCTTTTCGCCCATTTCGGGCTCGATCGTCTGATGGAAGCCGTCATGCGCACGCGCACCCGTGAAATCCTGCTGTTGACCACGCTGGGCCTGTGCATGGGCATGGCCCTGCTGACCAGCGCCCTCGGTCTTTCCCTTTCCCTGGGGGCCTTTCTGGCCGGTTTACTGCTGGCCCGCTCTCAGTACAGCATGAGCGTCATCTCCGGCATCCTGCCCTATCGCGACGTGTTCATGAGCCTTTTTTTCATTTCCGTGGGCATGATGCTCAATGTGGACTTTTTCGCGCATCATTTCTTTGATATCATCCTGAGCACCTGTCTGTTCGTCCTTATCAAAGCCCTGCTGGCCCTGCCCGCGGTGTTGATCCAGGGCTATCCCCTGCGCGCGGCCATCATCACCGCCCTGTCGCTGGCCCAGGTGGGCGAATTCTCCTTTGTGCTGGCCGCTTCCGGCCTTGCAGCAGGCCTTTTCGACATGACCGCCTACCAGAACTTTCTGGCCGTAAGCGTGTTGACCATGATGCTTACCCCCGGCCTGATCGCCATAGCTCCGCGCCTGGCCGACCTGCTCACGGGCTGGCGCAATAAAAAACAACTGGAGAACGAGGAAAATACCGGCGAAGAGAGTTCGCTGGAAGACCATCTGATCATCGTGGGCTTCGGCATCAGCGGCAAGCATCTGGCCCATGTGGCGCACGAATCGGGCATTGCCTACACCATTCTGGAAATGAATCCCGAAACCGTGCACCGCTATCACGGCAAGGAGCCCATCACCCACGGCGACGCCACCCAGCCGGTGGTGCTGGAACACCTGGGCGTGGAAAAGGCGCGGGTGCTGGCGATCATCATTTCCGACCCGGCGGCGGTGCGGGCCATTACCATTGAGGCGCGCAGGCTCAATCCCAATCTGTACATCGTGGCCCGCACCCGTTTTGTGACCGAAGTGGCCCCGTTGCGCCGCCTGGGAGCCAACGACGTAATCGCCGAGGAATTTGAAACCTCCATTGAGGTCTTCAGCCGCGTGCTTACCCAGTATCTGATACCCCGGCAGGATATCGACGCCTTTGCCGCGCGCATCCGCCAGATGAACTACCGGATGATCCGGCGCATGAGCAATGCGGTAGACCCCCTCGATGAGGTGGTCAGCCGTCTGCCGGACATGGGCGTACAGGCCATGCGGCTGGGGGCGGATTCGCCTCTGTGCGGCCAGCCCCTGGCCCAGAGCGGCCTGCGGCCCCGCTACGGCGTGACCGTGGTGGCGATCCACCGCCAGGGCGAAATCGAGGCTTCGCCGGGACCGCAAACCCGCTTTGAGGCCGACGATATCGTTTATCTTTTCGGCAAGACCGACAAGCTGTATGCCGTCAAGCCCCTGTTCTCCGGCCCGCTGAAGGAAAGCGGCGTTCCGGCCAGGAGCGCGGCTGCCAGCTAGAAGCTTGTTTCTGAAGCAGATTAACTTTGAAAGCTAACCTGCTCTGATTTATCCTTGCTTCAGCTACGGTTTCGACGGCGCGGGGAGCTTTGCTCCGGCGCTCCCCTTCTGCGCCGACGGCGGCTGGAACACCACGAAGTGGGGCGTTTCTTCCACCACCCGCCACTCATGGCGCACCCGCTGCGGCACGGAGTACCCGGCGCGGTCATAGGCGTCGGCCTTGCGCGTGTCCAGCTGATCCCGTTCCATGAAAACCGTGAGCTTCTTATCCAGCAGTTCCTGATACAGGGCTTCCACCTCGGCGTTGATTTCCCAGTCGATGAGCCAGTCGGAGCCATAGACCGGCCTATCGTTGTTGAGGTAGTAGGCAAAGGAAAAGCCGGGCATGGTTTTGTAGTTCGGCCCGTATTTGGCCCGCAGAGCCTTGAGTTCCGCCAGTCTGGCGTACATGTCCGCGTCCACCCTGACGCCGCCGGCCTTGGGGTAGATCTGCCCGGCGTCCAAGTTCAGCGCGGCGCGGGGCATGGGCCGCACCGGAAAGACATAGGGGTATTGATACCCGACCCCAAAGATCAGCAGACCGGTCAGCAGGCTGGCCCAGGCCAGAACGCGCACATTGCCGCCCAGACGGGCGTGCACCAGAAAAAAAGAAAAAAGCAGGGGCACGGCGAAAAAAGCCGGGATCTTGTAGCCGCCGCTGATGGCGACAGACCAGGCCGCCAGCAGGCCCGCGCCCAGGCCCACGCTGGCCCGCCAGCGCGGATGCGGCGACGCGACGTCGCGCAGCCAGGGCGTCAGGAAGACCTGGGGAAAGAGCACGCACAGGCCCCCCAGTACGACGAACAGGGTGGGCCAGGACAGGCCATAGCCGATCCAGGTCTGCGTGCGCAGCACTTCCCGGATATACCAGAGCGCCAGCAGCAAAAGATAGATGTAGGCCGGTTGCGGGGCGGCGGGCAAAGGCTTTTTGAGCAGCTTGGCTGCCAGCCAGGGCAGAACGGCCAATCCTGGCAGCCACCAGCTCTGGCGCAGATAAATGAAAATGCCCGCGTCCAGGGCTTCGCGGATATCCAGTTGGCCCGTGGTCATGCGCGAAAACGCGGCCAGGGCCCCGGCATGATACAGCAGGCCATAGGCCAGAGCCACGAGGCCCAGCCAGGCGGCCAGACAGTATGCGGCTTCCCGCCGCCGGGGCCGGATCAGCCAGATCAGCAGGACCACCGCCGGGGGCACCAGCAAAAAGGACTGCTTGCAAAGCATGGCGCAGCCCGCCAGCAGTCCGGCGGCTGCGGGCCAGCCGCTCACGGCGGCCCAGAGAGCCCCTCCGGCGAAAAGGATGCCGTCCACCGTATGCCAGGGCATATGCGGGAAACTGTGCACGCCCCAGACGAAGCCGCAGGTAGCCAGCAGAGGCAAGGGCAGACCCAAGGCCTCCAGGCGGAAGAGCCTGTTCAGAAAAAGTGCCGCGAACCAGGAAGCCGCCAGCATGCCCGCCACGAAACCGGCCTTGCCCGCCAGCACGTTGACGTTCTCCGGCGTGAGCCACATCCAGAAAGCATGCCAGTACAAAGGCAGCGCGGGCTTGATGTAATAAAAATCCCGATAGGGCACCTGCCCTTCCAGAATGCGCCAGGCATAACCGTAAAAATAGCCGAAATCCGTGGTGTCCATGCCGTAGGGCGTGTAGAACAGCAGATAGGCCAGAGGCGTCAGCACGGCGGCGGCCCAGGCCCAGCCGCGCGCTTGTTTCCCAGTAGATTGCGCCATTGTTGTGTTTTCCTCTTTCCGAAGTTCCATGCCGCGCGGCGTACCACAGGCCCGGTTCTCTGGCAAGACGCCAATCGGCCCGGCGCGGCGGCATGTCCGCTTGCGCATTTTGCCGGAGCCAGCTAAGGTGATAAATTACAAACATGGAACATGCCGTCGGGATTGCCGGACGGCTGCCTTCAGCGTCACACCTTCGGCGGATTTTGCCATGACTGACGACATATGGTTGCGCGCCCTGTTACGCAACGCCAAAGATATTGCCATATTGGGGGCCAAAGATAAGCCCGGCCAGCCGGTGGACGGCGTGGGCCGCTATCTGCTGGGACAGGGCTACAAGATATGGCCGGTACATCCCGCGCGCGCCACGGTCTGGGGGCTTGCGGCCTACCCGGACTTGGCAACCTTGCCCAAGCCCGTCGATATTATTGATGTTTTCCGCGCGCCGCAGTATTGCCCGGAGCACGCGCGCCAAGTGCTGGCCCTGCCCTGGCGGCCCAAAGTTTTCTGGATGCAGTCAGGCATTGTCTCGCCCGAAGCGCGGGAACTGCTTGAGGCGGCGGGCGTGGCCGTGGTGGAAAACGCCTGCCTGATGGTGGAACACGCCCGCCTGCTTGGCAGCGCGGCGGAACAGCAAGCATAAGGTTGGTTGTTCATGGCTTCCGAGAGCACGGAAACTGTGTTTCAATGCCGCATGTGCGGCCACTGCTGTGAAGGCCGCGGCGGCATTGTGGTCAGCCCCGCCGACCTCACGCGTCTTGCCGCATTTCTGCATCTCGCGCCGGAAGAGGCCGTTAAACGCTACGGCGAACACTCGGGTGGAAAACTCAAAATCCGCACGGGCGACGACGGCCGCTGTATCTTTTTCCGGGACGGCCAGGGTTGCGGCGTGCATGAAGGCAAGCCTGCCATCTGTCGGGCTTGGCCTTTTTTTCGGGGCAATATCGAAGATCCGGCCAGTCTGGCCCTGGCCAAGGACTTCTGCCCCGGCATCGCGCCCGAAGTGCGTCATGCCGAATTCGCCCGCCGGGGTCTCGCCTATTTGCGCGAAGAAGGCCTGCTGGCCCATGACCCTTCCTGTGAAGCCAACGCGCTGATCCTTAAGTAACTACGATGCGACGCCGCCCCCGCCAGCTCTCCGTCAAGGAATGCTACGAAATCCTCAAGCTCGATAAGGGCGCGGATCTGCAGGCCGTCAAACGGGCCTATCGCCGTCGCGCCTTTGAGCTCCATCCGGATCTGAACCCCGGCAATGCCGACGCCAGCCGTCAGTTCCAGCTGCTCAATGAAGCCTATGTGGCTCTTTCTGCCGTACTCAAACCAGTCGAGGACGCCAGACGCAAGGATCAGGCCCGCCGCGCGGCCCGGGCGGAAGGCCCGGCGGCCTCCGGCGAAGCGCAGGCGGAAGAGCGCCGCGAACAGACGGAACAGCCGACCGGCGCGCCCTCGGGCAACAGCCAGGGAGCGCCGCGCGAGGAAGCCCGGACTTCGGCACAAGCGAATAGTCAGGCGGCGTCCGGCACCTCCCGGGACACGCGGAATGAATATCAGACGGAGCCCCGGAACGAACCGACTGCGCAGCAAGCCGGAAACGCCTCCAACGCCTACGCCGAACAGGATGTACTGCGGGATCTGCTTAATGATCCTTTTGCCCGGCGTGTCTTTGAGGACATTTACAGCGAGCTGAACCGCCAGCAGGCCGACCAGCATCAGAATGAAGCCCCCAAGAATGCGGCCCAGCCCCGCCCGGCAGCCCAAGAGAAAAAAAGCACCAAGCTGCACCAGGGCAATCTGGCCTGGGGCACACCCAAATGGAATTTGGACTTCAACAAGGGCGTCAAGGGCGTGGTCAAAGACTGGCTGCGCCGCCAGATTGACGAGGAGCAGAGCCTGACCCTGCCCACAGCCCGGCTTGCTCCGGGCAGGCGCGTGCGCCTGCAGATCCGCCGGGGACTTTCCGGCGAACTGCATACGGTGGAAATCACCCTGCCGCCGGATTTCGCGGTGGGCAAGCCCGTGCGCCTGCGCGGTCTGGGCAAGCGCGTAGGCCCCTGGCAGGGCGACCTCTATCTGACCCTGTACAATGAATAGCCAAGCCCGTAACAGGGCAATGTTCTACATGGGCTCTTCAACGACGTTGAAGGTAAATTCCCCGCTTTCCTCGCCTCCCACCACATAGCGCAAACGCTCAAGCACGGCGTTACCGGCGTCGAAAGTCAGCACCACAGGCTTTCTGGCATAGATATCTTTGGGGCCGTTGACGTACTCCACGGCGCTGATGATCAGTTCATCGCCCTGCTGGCAGGTACGCGCGGCCGCGCCGTTGAGGATGCAACAGCGGGAACCGGCCTCGCCGTAGATCACATAGGTGGAAATGCGCTGTCCGCTGTTCTTGTTCCAGATATTGACAAATTCCAGTGGGTAGATGCCCGCCAGGGCGCACTGCTCGGGATCAAGCGTAATGGAACCGTGATAATCCAGCACGCAACCGGTCACGTGAATGCCGTGCAGCTTGGCCCGCAGAATCTGAAGCATATTTCCGCCTTTGGCTTGGCCGCTCAGGCGCGCAACAATGCCGAGAGGCCGCGATCTGAAAAAAGGCCGCGCGGGCGGCCTGGAAAATTCTGGGATATTTCTGTCTGTTCCTGAAGGGATAACGGCGGGCTGGAAGCTCAATAGGCCCGGATGTATTCGTCCATATTTTCCGCAGAGCAGTTGCGGCTGACCCAGAAGGCCGAGGCCCAGACCATCAGGGCCGTGGCCTGCGTGTCGTCCAGCCCTTTGAGTTTTGATTCCAGGCTGGATTTGCTGGCCCCATGGCGCAGATGCACGTTATTGACGTCACAGGCATCCGTCACCCGCAGCAAAAGGTAGGACAGCCGGGTGTGATCGGGCATCAGCTTCATGTCCTTGTGGGCTTCCACGATGGTTTTCAGCTCGGCCGCGCTGAACATGTGTTTGATGCTGGTAATGGCCCGAAAAAAAGTATCCACCGCCCAAGGCAGAATAAATTCCGCTCCGGCGCTTTTGGTGCGAAAATAATCTTTGAGCCAGCGTTCCTGATCATCATTGATGCGTGCTGCAACCTGCGGCATGGATGCCCCCGATACTTACGTGCGGCCCGGCCTGTAAACCGGGTATCATTTTTATGTTATGCGCCACCTGCTTTCTTGGAGCATGTTTACATTGAAAATGTAACATGCCCGGCGACTGCGAGACTGCCCCGAAGAGCGGCCGTAGGACCGTGTCCGTTGGCCCGAAGGGCTTACGGGCATCGGGAACAAAAATGCAGACACCCGCGCCCGACCCCAATGAAAATCGCTTTTTTAGAGAATTTCACTTTGAAATTGCTCTAACGCCGCACACGGTGCGGCGCGCCGCGAAGCGGCGTGGATTCTGACGAAAACCACGTTTTTCGCCGGAATGCCACCTTTGAAATTTGTAAAATTTCAAAGGTAATCTGCTCTAGAACGCCAGCCATTCTCGCAGTGCGGCTTGTGGGTGGCGACAGCAGCGATGAGGTAAGGGCAGCGTCACAGCTTTGAAAATAAACACTTTCAAAACGCATCTGTTTTAGTGGCTACACTACCTTGCAGAAAAATTCAAGACATGATCTAGACATGATTTCAGAAACATTTCCAGTTGGTTCCGCCTGTACGGCGGACGGCCCACTTGCGGCCCACTTGCTTGCGCAGCGCGGAGCTTCAGCGCACACGATCAGAACCCTGCCCAAGGCGGACTTGAGGAGGAGCCATGACGCCCCGATCCGAAGGAGAAACGGACGCTTCCCGCGCGCTCAAATCCGCCCTGCTGCGGATGCACGCCGCCACAGTACTTTTCGGCCTGTCCGGCATTTTCGGCAAACTCTGCGCCTGCACCCCGGCCATGCTGGTCTGCGGTCGGGCGTTTTTTGCCGTGGGCGCGCTGAGCCTGCTCTGCCTGGCTCGCCGTCATGCGCCCTGGCAGGGGCTGCGCTGCCGGGAGCTGGCGGGGCTTGCCCTGAGCGGCACGCTGCTGACCGTCCACTTCGTCACCTTCTTCATGGGCATTCAGTTGGGCGGCGTGGCCGTGGGCACCTTGGGCTTTGCCTGCTTTCCGGCCTTCACGACCCTGTTCGAGGCGCTGGCCTATCGGGAAAAGCCCAGCGGGCGCGAATACGCCTGCATGTTTCTGGTCAGTTGCGGTCTGGCGCTGATCACGCCCAGTTTTTCCCTGGCCGACGCCACTACCGCCGGTCTGGCCTGGGGCGTGCTTTCCGGCGCGGTCTACGCCCTGGTGGCTATCGCCAACCGCCGTACAGCCACCAATATGTCCGGCACCCAGGCCTGTTGGTGGCAGAATCTGGTCATTATCGTCTGCCTGCTGCCCTTTACCGCCGAACAGTTTTCGTCCGTTTCCGATCTGGACTGGCTCTGGATCGCCTGCCTCGGGCTGATCTGCACGGCTCTGGCCTACAGCCTGTACGTCAGCAGTCTGGCCGCGCTCAAAGCCCGACGGGCGGCCGTAATCATCAGCCTTGAGCCGGTGTACGCCATCCTGGCGGCGTGGCTGCTGTTCGGCGAAACGCCGGGCCCGCGCATGACCGCGGGCGGCCTGCTGATCGTGGGTACGGTGCTGCGCATGAACCGGGCGTAAGGGGGAAGTCGGGCATGTTGCGCTTGAAAGTATCGCGTGAAGCGAATTCGCCTTACGATACTTTCATGGAAAATCCGCAAAAGCGTTTGGATATTTTTAATACCCGGCACAGCAAAAAGGCAGCCCCATTGGACTGCCTTTCAAAAGCTCTCGTGTGTCGATGTCGTCAAAACATATCCTGCATGCCGTAAAGCTTCCCCGGCTTTTGTCGGGACAGCCACGCGGCGGCGCGCAGGGCCCCCTGGGCGAAAGTCTCGCGCGAATGGGCCTGGTGACTCACTTCGATGCGCTCGCCGGGTCCCATGAAATAAATGGTATGCACGCCCACCACATCGCCGCCCCGGATGGCCTGGATACCAATCTGGGCCTTGGGCCGCTCTCCGATAATGCCGTCGCGGGAGGAACAGCGCACGTCCGGGAGCTTCCAGCCGCGCGCCTCGGCCAGGCATTCGCCCAAGGTCAGAGCCGTGCCGCTGGGAGAGTCCTTTTTGCGGTTATGGTGCAGTTCCACCATTTCGATGTCATAGCTTTCGCCCAGAGCCTTGGTTAGTTCCGGTAGAATTTTCAGCAGCACATTGATGCCGATGCTCATGTTGGAGGACCAGAAAAGCGGCGCTTTTTCAGCCAGAGCACGCAGTTCGTCCTTCTGCTCCCCGGTGAGGCCCGTGGTGCCGATGACCAGGGCGTGCCCGGTACGAGCCGCCACGCGCGCCGAGTGCAAGCTGACGGCCGGAGCCGTGAAGTCAATGACCACCGCGCCCGGAACCTGCGGCAGCAAAGCCTCCAGCGAATCCGCCACAGGGCAGCCTGCCCCGGACAGCGCGTCCAGGTGTTCCTTGCTGTCCACCAGACCGGCCAGCGTGTATGCCGGATCGTTGGCTGCCAGACCGCTGATGGTTCTGCCCATGCGCCCGTTGGCGCCCACGACGATAATGGCTGTGCTCATGTGTGGCCTCACTCTGTTGCATGGTCCAGGGGTATTCCCGAAGCGGCGAGCAGTTCGCGGAAGCCCGCCTCGTCCAGCACGGCGATGCCCAGGGTACGCGCCTTGTCCAGCTTGCTGCCCGGCTTGTCGCCCACGACCAGAAAATCCAGTTTTTTATTCACACTTCCCGCCGGAATGGCCCCGGCGGCTTCGGCCAGATGCTGGGCCTTGCCGCGCTGCAGAGAGAGCGTGCCGGTGAAAAGTATGTTTTTGCCCTGTAACGGCCCGACCTGCGTTTGTGCCGTCTCCGCGCTGTTTGCGTCCGCCAGCGGGCTCAGGGGCCAGAGCCCCATCTCGCGGAAGCGCTCCAGCTGCGCCTGGTTGGCCGGGCTTTCATAAAAGTTACGGATGGAGGCCGCCACCTCCGGCCCCACGTCGGGCAAGGCCTGCAAGGTTTCGGCGTCGGCCCGGCCCAGATCGTCCAGATCGCGGAAATGTCCGGCCAGCAGGCGCGCGGTCTGCTCGCCCACATGACGGATGCCCAGGGCGCTGATCAGGCGCGGTAACGTGGCCGTATGCCTGGCCTCGTCCAGAGCATCCACGAACTTTCGGGCCAGCACCTCGCCCATGCGTTCAAAGTCCAGCAGCTCTTCCGCCTTCAGTGTAAACAGGTCCGCCGGAGATTGCACCCGGCCCGAGGTCACCAGTTGCGCGATCCATTTCTGGCCCACCCCCTGGATATCCAAACCGGCCTTGGACACGAAATGGCTGATGGCGCGCAGGCGCACCGCCGGACAGGAGAGATTGTCGCAGCGCCAGGCAGCCTCGCCGGGCTCGCGGTGCACGGCTTCGCCGCAGGCCGGGCAGGTGTGCGGAAAGACGAATTCCACGGCGTCGGGCGGACGCCTGGACAGCACCGGCCCCACCACTTCGGGGATCACGTCCCCGGCGCGCTGCACAATGACCGTATCACCCACGCGCACGTCGCGGGCGCGGATCTCATCCTCATTATGCAGGGTGGCCCGCGAAACCATGACCCCGCCCACGGGCACGGGCTCCAGTACGGCCACGGGCGTAAGCACGCCGGTACGGCCCACCTGAATGTCAATGCCCGTGAGCCGGGTTTCAGCCTGCATGGCCGGAAATTTAAAGGCCACGGCGAAACGCGGCGCGCGTGCCGTGAAGCCCAGCGCCTCCTGGGCTTCCAGATTATCCTCTTTGGCCACAGCTCCGTCGATTTCCATGGGAAAATCCTGACGGTGTTCGCGCACCCAGGCCGCGTAGGCTTCCACCTCGTCCGCTCCGGCGCAGAGCCTGCCGTCGGGGGGAGTCAGAAAACCGTAGGCCGTTAAACGCGCCATGAGTTCATGCTGAAACAGGCAGGGTTTCGCCGGAGCCCAGTCCGCCTCGCCCAGGCTGTAAGCCAGAAAGCGCAGGGGACGGGATTCGGTAACGGAAATGTCCAGCTGCCGTAAGGTGCCTGCGGCGGCGTTGCGCGGATTGGCAAAGGTTTTTCGGCCCAAGGCCTCCTGCTGGGCGTTGAGGGCCTCAAAGTCCTTTTTGAACATGACCACTTCACCGCGTACTTCCAGGCGGGCCGGAAAGGGGCCCTCCCCTCTCAGGCGCAGGGGCACGGTGCGGATGGTGCGCACGGCTTCGGTGACCACTTCGCCGATTTCGCCGTCGCCGCGGGTCAGGGCTTCAATCAGGAGGCCGTTCTCATAGATGATTTCCAGAGCCAGGCCGTCCAGCTTGGGATCACACCAGAAGCCCAGCGGCAGAGGGCCGTTAAGTTCCGCATCCCAGGCGCGCTGCATGCGCTCCACAAAGTCGCGCCAGTCCTCGTCGGAAAACACGTTGTCCAGGCCGTACATCCGGCGGCGGTGTGCCTTTTTGGCCAGACCATCAAGCAGCCTGCCGCCCACCCGCAAGGTGGGCGAATGCGGGCTGCGCAGGCCGGGCCAGCGCTCTTCCAGCTCCGTCAGCTCCCGGAACAGGGCATCGTACTGTTCATCGCTGATCTCCGGCGCGTCCAGAGTGTGATAGAGATAATTATGGCGCTCCAGCTCGGCGCTGAGCCGACGGGCGCGCTCGCGCTCCTGCGCCGAAGGCTGCGGTGCGAGAAGCGAATGCTGCTCGACAGGGGGCTTGTTCTGAGGGGACATAGGGAAAGCCTTTAGCACGTACTGACTAATAAGGATTTCTGGCCGTTGCCAAGGTCAGAGCATTAATCAGCACTTCCTTTATTCGGGAAGGGCAATAAGCCGGGCGCGCAAAGCGCGGATGCGGTCACGCAGTTCCGCGGCCTGTTCAAATTCCAGATCGCGCGCGGCCTGGCGCATTTCCTTTTCCAGCTTGAGCACCAGGGCTGCCGTATCTTCGGCGGTGAGCGGCGCGGCATCAGCCTTGACGTTGGCTTTACCGTTACCGCGCCCCTTGCCCCGGCCCTTGGCCGCATCGTTATCCACATACAGCGTATCCAGCGGAGATTCAAGACTTTTTGTCGTACTCCGGGGAGTGATGTGGTGCTCTTCGTTGTAGGTCGTCTGCTTGGCGCGGCGGCGGCCGGTTTCGTCCATGGCTGCCTTCATGGAGGCCGTCACCTTGTCGGCATAGAGAATCACCCGGCCTTGGGCATTGCGCGCGGCACGGCCGAAGGTCTGGATCAGCGAGCCTGTGGAACGCAGAAAGCCTTCCTTGTCCGCATCCAGAATGCAGACCAGGGAAACTTCCGGAATATCCAGGCCTTCGCGCAGCAGGTTAATGCCCACCAGCACATCGAACTCGCCCATACGCAGGGCCCGGATAATCTGAAGACGCTCCAGGGTCTCGATGTCCGAATGCAGATAGCGCGCCTTTACGCCCATATTGCAACAGTATTCGGTCAGATCCTCGGCCATGCGCTTGGTCAGAGTGGTCACCAGCACGCGCTCGCCGCGCGTAACCCTGGCCCGGCACTCGCTGAGCAGATCCTCCATCTGGCCCTTGACCGGGCGGATCTCCACTTCCGGGTCCACCAGACCGGTGGGCCGGATGATCTGTTCGGCCACGATGCCCTGGGCCTGGTCCATCTCGTAGCGGCCCGGCGTGGCGGAAACATACACCACCTGATTGAGCAGGGAGGTAAATTCGTCGAACTGCAAAGGCCGGTTGTCCAGGGCCGAGGGCAGGCGGAAGCCGTATTCCACCAGGGTCTGCTTGCGCGAACGGTCGCCTTTGAACATGCCGCCCACCTGGGGAATGGTAATGTGCGATTCGTCCACAAAGAGCAGAAAATCGCGCGGAAAGTAATTGAGCAGACAGGATGGCGGCTCGCCGGTTTTGCGGCCGTCCAGATGGCGGGTGTAGTTTTCAATGCCGTTGCAGTAGCCCAGTTCCTCGATCATTTCCAGATCCAGCTGGGTACGCTGTTCCAGGCGCTGGGCCTCCACCAGCTTGCCGTGCTCCTTGAAGTACGTGAGCCGCGCGGCCAGTTCATCGCGGATGTCCCCGGCCGCGCGCTTCAGGTTGTCCTGGGCCGAAACGAAGTGGCTAGCCGGGTAGAGCACGGTTTTGCCCACTTCGGCCAGCACTTCGCCGGTGAGCGGGTCGATTTCGCGCATGGCGTCGATATCGTCGCCGAAAAACTCCAGACGCAGAGCCCGCTCGTGATGATAGGCCGGAATGATTTCCAGAGCGTCTCCGCGCACCCGGAACGTGCCGCGGTGAAAGTCATAGTCGTTGCGCTCGTAATGCACTTCCACGAGACGGGTGATCAGATCGTCCATGGGCAGGCGCTGCCCCACTTCCACGGGAATGACCATCTTGGCGTAGTATTCCGGCGAACCCAGGCCGTAAATACAGGACACCGAGGCCACGATGACCACGTCGCGCCGGGTCAACAGGGCGTGAGTGGCCGCATGGCGCAGCTTGTCTATATTGTCGTTGATGGAGGAATCTTTCTCGATGTAGGTATCCGAGGCGGGCACATAGGCCTCGGGCTGGTAGTAGTCGTAATAGCTCACAAAATATTCCACGGCATTGCGCGGAAAAAGCTCGCGAAATTCATTGTAGAGCTGAGCGGCCAGGGTTTTATTGGGCGCAAGCACCAGGGCCGGGCGATTGCAGCGGGCGATCACATTGGCCATGGTGAAGGTTTTGCCCGAGCCGGTCACGCCCAGGAGCACCTGCGCGGGCACACCGGCCCGGATATTGTCAGTCAGGGCGGTTATAGCCTCAGGCTGGTCGCCCATGGGCGTGTAGCCGGTCTGCAAACTGAAAGGAGTGGTTGACTTATCTTCCATAGAGATGGCTTTTGGGGTAAAAGGGAGGCGTTGGAACACGCCACACAAACAAGACAGGAACGATTATGGAAAAACAGAGTATTGCCGCGCCGTCCGATGCCCTGCTGGACAGGGTTTATATTGTGGCCGCCACCCTGAGCGCCTTCAAGGGCCGCCGCCATGTGGAAGTGCACATTTTCCGCCACGGGGCCACGGAAGAGGAGCTGGCGGCCCTGCAAGGCAAAAATCTGGTGGGCCCGCCCGATCCGGCGGTGCCGCCCCAGGTGTTGCAGGGTGCCACCGAGGAAGCCGCCCTGCGCTGCATTCTGGAAGCCTTTACTGAAGAGGAAAGCCGGGCCCTGGTGGACTACCTCGAACAGCGCTATGCCGAGCACATTGAAAAAATCACCGTCTGCCCGCTGGATCTGCCGGTGCCGCTGGGCGTGGCCCCGCTGAGCGGCATTCCCGAGGGCAAGAGCACGGGCTTCATCCGCTTCGAGGCCGTGCCCAACTATCCCCTGCCCTTTGTGGCGCGCGGCTTTTATGATCTGGCGATCCACGAACCGTTGATGGCGGAATAGGCGTAGGCCGTTTTCCAGGGGGCCCAGGGAACGGCGCGGATTTCCCGCCGAAGGGCGTCCGGCTCCCTTGCCTCTCGCTCTTCCCGCCATCCCTCGGCGGCCAGCGCCCTTGCCAGCCGCTCCCGAAACGCCGCCCTCGGCAGCATGACCCCGCCCATCCGCATGATGTGCGGGGTCTCTTGCTGGCAATCCAGCACTACGGCCCCGCGCAGCCGTAACAGGGCCACCAGCCCGGCCAGGGCCGCGCGGGAGGCTTCGGATTCACGGTGAAACATGGACTCGCCGAAAAAGGCCCGGCCCAAGGCCACTCCGTACAGACCGCCGACCAGTGCGCCATCCCGCCAGGACTCCACGGAATGTGCATAACCCAGGGCGTGCAGACGTTCATAGGCCGCGATCATCTCCGGCGTGAGCCAGGTGCCGTGCCCATTTGCTCGCAATCCGGCGCAGGCCCGGATGACCTCGCCGAAGGCCGCATCCAGGGTAAGCTCAAAGGGACGGCGGCGCAACGCGCGGGCGCTGCGGGACGGCAGACAAAAATCCTCCAGGGGCAGCACGCAACGCGGATCAGGCGACCACCAGAGAATGGGCAAGCCCTCCTCGTACCAGGGAAAAATTCCCAGGCTGTAGGCCGCCAGCAGCCGCGCGGGTTGCAGATCACCGCCCGCGCAGAGCAAACCGTCCGCGCGGGCGGCCTCCAAAGGAGGAAACTGTGCGGCCAGATCCGCGAACGTGCCGCTCATGCTCCCGTTCAGGCCTCCACCGGCGCGCGCGCGGCCCTGGCTCCGGCGCGCGTGGGACGCGCGGCGGGCGACGAGGCCGAAGTGACAAGGGACAGGGCGTCGTCCTTGAGCGTCAGCCGGGCACTGCCGCCCTTTTTCAGAGTTCCGAACAGCAGCTCGTGGGCCAAGCGGTCCTCCAGCTCGTTGCGCAGCAGGCGGCGCAGAGGCCGCGCGCCCATGGCCGGATCAAAGCCCTTGAGGGCCAGCCACTGCCGGGCCTTGTCCGTCACGCTGAGATTGACCTTGCGCGGGGTCAGGGTGACGCGGATTTCGGCCAGGAACTTGTCCACTATGCGCAGCATCATTTCCTGAGACAGGCTGTGGAAAGGCACCAGTGCGTCCAGGCGGTTGCGGAACTCGGGCGTGAACAGGTTTTCCACGGCCTTGAGGCCCTTGCGGGCCGCATCCTCGGGCGCGGCCTGTCCGAAGCCGATGGCCGAACGCGACATCTCAAAGGCCCCGGCATTGGAGGTCATGATCAGAATGACATGCGAAAAGTCGGTCTTGCGGCCCGTATTGTCCGTGAGGGTCGCATAGTCCATAACTTGAAGCAGTACATTAAAGATGTCCGGATGGGCCTTTTCCACCTCGTCCAACAACACCACGGAATACGGAGCCTTACGTACCGCTTCGGTCAGCAGGCCGCCCTGATCAAAACCCACATAGCCGGGAGGCGAGCCGATCAGCCGGGACACGGAATGCTTTTCCATGTATTCGCTCATGTCGTAACGCAGAAACTCCACGCCCATGAGCTTGGCAAGACTGCGGGCCACCTCGGTTTTGCCCACGCCCGTGGGCCCGTAGAACAAAAAGGCTCCGGCCGGGCGCTGTTCCTGCCCAAGACCGGCGCGGGCGCGCAGAATGGCCCGCACAGTGAGCTCAATGGCTTCGCCCTGGCCGAAGACCAGATGCTTCAGGTCTCGTTCGAGATTCGCCAGGCGCGCGCGTTCCCGCCCGGAGACCGTGCGCAATGGAATGCCCGCCATGCGGGCCACCACCCGCTCCACATCGGCCATGCTCACGGCCGGGCGCGTTTCCCTGCCCTGGGGGGCGTCGGGAAGAGCGCCCTGCCGCAGGCGCACGGCAGCCCCGGTTTCATCCATCACGTCAATGGCTTTGTCCGGCAGCAGGCGGTCCCGCACGTGGCGAGCGGAAAGCTCAACCATAGCTTTAAGAACAGAAGGGCTGTAACGCACCCGGTGGTGTTCCGCATAGCGGCCTTCCAGGCCTTGCAGGATAGCCAGACAATCCGTGACGTCCGGCTCATGCAGATCTATGCGCTGAAAACGCCGGGCCAGGGCACGGTCCTTTTCCAGATGGTTGCGAAACTCTTCATAGGTAGTGGAGCCGATGCAGCGGATCTCACCGCCGGCAAGCGCCGGTTTCAGCAGATTGGAGGCATCCATGGAGCCGCCGGACGTGGAACCGGCCCCCACGATAGTATGGATTTCGTCGATAAACAGAATGGCCTCGGGCATGGCCTTGAGGGCCTGCACTATGGCCTTGAGGCGGCCTTCGAAATCACCGCGGTAGCGGGTTCCGGCCAGCACCAGGCCCATGTCCAGGGCAAACAGCCGGGTATCGGCAAACATCTCCGGCACCCGGCCCTCGGCGATGCGCAGGGCCAGACCTTCGGCCAGAGCGGTTTTGCCCACGCCCGGATCGCCTACAAAAAGCGGATTGTTCTTGCGGCGGCGGCAAAGCACCTCAATGGCGCGGTCCAGTTCCTGCTCCCGGCCCACCAAGGGGTCAATCTTGCCTTCCCTGGCGCGGGCCGTGAGGTCCACGGTATACTGGGCCAAAGGATCGCCCTTGGCCGCGCGGGCATCGCCGGACGCGCCGTCCGTTTCTTTTTCCTCCACGCCGCGCGAGCCGCCGCCTTCGTCCAGGCCGTGCGAAATGAAGGTCAGCACGTCCAGGCGCTCCACCCCCTGCTTGCGCAGGAAGAAGAGCGCGTAGCTCTCATCTTCGTCCATGATGGCGATCAGCAGGTCGCCCAGCTCCACTGTATCGCGGCCCGCAGAACGGATATGGTTGAGCGCGCGTTCCAGCACGCGCTGCACGCCGTCGGTCTGGGTGACTTCATACTTGCCGGGCTGGTCCACCACTTCCAGTTCCGTACGGAAAAAACCTTCCAACTGCTCGCGCAGCACGGCCACGCTGGCCCCGCTGCCCTCCAGAATAATCCGGCCTTTCATGCTGTTGGTCAGGGCGTAGAGCACATGTTCCACTGTCAGCAGATCATGCCTGCGCCGCTGCACTTCCATAAGGGCGTCCCTCAGGACGCTTTGCACGCTTTTACTCAGCATATTTTCTCCCTCCCGCCACAGCCGAAGTCGACTGCGGGGAGCTGTTCCGGCGGCCCGGCCACATGCCGTGTCCAAACTACGGCGGTCCGCCGCGCCGTTGCCGCGCTGGCGGCAAGGACGATCAATGAATCTTTTCCATGGTGCATCTGAGGGGGAAGCCCGCTCCGTGCGCCTCGCGGTGGACGCGGCTGACCTTGGCTTCAGCCACTTCGCGGGTATAAATGCCGCACTGCCCCACTCCCTGCTGGTGCACGGCCAGCATAATGGCCGTGGCTTCTTCCAAGGGCTTGTGGAACACGCCGCAGAGGATATTGATCACAAAGTCCATGCTGGTATAATCGTCATTATGCAGCAGGACGCGGTAGCGGTCCGGCTCCTTGAGCTTTTTTACGACAATGGTCCGGCTTTCACCGTCGGCTTCGCCCTGATTGTATAGCGGCATGGAGTAATCCCCCGAAAACAGTTCAGGCTTTGGATGCGTTGGGCCGGTCGCCGCCGTGCGGTTCATTGCCCGCAAGGCCCAGCTTCCGCCGCCAGTCGCTCCGTCGCTCCGCGTCGAACACAAAGGAAAAATCCGGCGGCAGATTGTGCAGGCGACGCCAATCCTGATGCAGCTGATGATAACTTTTGGTGCTTATTTCGGCCTTGTCAAGGCCCAGACGCGTCGCGGCCCGCTCAATATGCGCGGCCTCGCCCTCCAACTCCACCACTTCAGCGAAGGGCAGCACGTCCAATTCCACTTCCACATCCTCCAGACGCCACGGCTCGCGGATTTTCTCATAACACGCGCCCACGGCGTAGCCCAGGCCTTCCAGCACGGCGCGCATGGCCGCGCCGTCGGCCACTTCCAGTTCGCGTTCCTCGCGCACCTTGAAGTGACCGCTCTGCGACGCGGGCAGCTTGAGGGTCAGCACATGGCGCACGGCGTCCGGCCATTCCTGCGAGCGCAGGCGCAACAGGCGGCGGCTTTCAAACAGTTGGATGTCGGGTGTGTCAAAAACCCAGTTACTTTCAAAATGCGCGCCCGAAGTGCGCGCGCCCAGATCGTACAACGTCCGGCGCAAGGCGGCGAAATCCACGTGCAGATATTTGCGTTCCACTTCCAAAGGCATGCTTCTCTTCCTCCGCTGGCCGCTCATTGACGATGGAACAGGCGCTGCTGCAAGGCCGCGATGGTGGCGATGCCGCCGCCCTGGCCGCCGTCCGGATAGACGATAGGCTCGAAACCCAGCCGCCGGGCCTGGGAAAGGCGCAATTCCTGCGCGGCCACGGGCCGCACCTGGCCGTTGAGGTCCACTTCGCCCCAGAGCACGCATTTTTCCGGCAGGGGCACATCATAATAGGAGGACAGCACGGCGGCCACCAGAGCCAGATCCAGGCCGGGCTCCTGCAGGCGCATGCCGCCGCCCACCTTGGCGTAAATATCTACTTGGCCGAAATTGAGTTTGAGCCGTTTCTCCAGCACGGCCAGGAGCAGATGCAGGCGGTTGGCGTCAAAGCCCAGCGCCGCGCGGCGCGGAATGCTCAGAAACGTGCGCGCCACCAGAGCCTGGACTTCCACGGCCAAGGGGCGCTGTCCGTCCACAGCCATGACCACGGCCGTGCCGGACAGGGAGGCGTCGCGCGCGCCCAGAAAAAAGGTGGAGGGGTCGTCCACCACCTGCATGCCGCGCTCGCCCATGCGAAAGACCAGCAATTCCTCATTGGGGCCGAAACGGTTCTTGAACACGCGCAACAGACGGAACATCTGGCGGCGGTCCCCCTCCAGGGAGATGACCGTGTCCACCATGTGTTCCAGCAGACGGGGCCCGGCCAGGACGCCGTCCTTGGTCACATGGCCCACCAGGATCAGGGTGCAGCCCACGCGGCGGCAGGCCTCCAGCAAGGCCGTGGCCACGGCGCGCACCTGGCTGACATTGCCCGGCAGGCCTTCGGCCTCCAGACTGGTCACGGTCTGTACCGAGTCCACGATCACCAGGGCCGGGGGTCTGGAACCGCCGACGCCGTTGAGGGCGTCCAGCACGTCCTCAACCTTGGAGGTGGCCAGAGCCAGAAGATGGGGGTCCAGCATCCGGAGCCGCTCGCCCCTGGCCTTGATCTGCGGCAGAGATTCCTCGCCGCTGGCGTAGAGCACCGCTTTGCCCTGGGCCGCCACCAGCCCGGCCACCTGCAAGAGCAGGGTGGATTTGCCGATGCCCGGCTCACCGCCTACCAGAATGGCCGCGCCCGGCACCAGGCCCTTGCCCAGCACGCGGTCCAGGGCCTTAAGACCGCTGCCGTAGGGCGTATGCCCGGCATCGGCCACATCGCGCAGGGGTACAGGCCGGTCGGCCCGAACGCCCGCGGCGCCGCCCAGACCGGAGGACCGACGGCCCGCCGCCGGGCGGGCCTGGGCCGAGGCCTCAAGGGTGTTCCACTCGTGGCAATTGGGGCACTGGCCGCGCCATTGCAGGGTCTGGGCCCCGCACACCGAACAGATATAGACTTCACGCGTTTTCGCCATGCCCGAAACCTACGGAAAAAGAAGGCAAGGCGCAAGGCGGCGATGCAAGGAAGGGCCGAACGGCAAACAGGAACGGCTCAGGCCTGCCGCCCGCTCTGGAGTTTGCGGAAGATGGTGCTGCGGTTGACCTGGAAGAGCTCCGCCACTTTCTGTACCGAGCCGTGCGCCTCAATGGCCTTGAGCAGAAAATCCCGCTCCATTTCGGCCATGATTTCCTTCAGCGGCCGCCGGGCGGCCAGGATTTCCTCGGAATAACAGGAGACGTCGCGGCTCACGCCTGAAATCTGCGCGGGCAGGTCCCTGGGCGAGATCAGCGGGCCGTTGAGCGTGATTACCAGGCTGTGAACCAGGTTCTGAAGCTCGCGCACATTGCCGGGCCAGGCATAGGAGCTCATCATGTCCAGGGTCACACCCATAAAGGCCAGGGCCTTGTGGTATTTGACCGTGTATTGGTGCAGAAAATGCTCGGCCAGGGGACACACGTCTTCCGGCCGCTCGCGCAGAGGCGGAATGCGTACCGTCGCGACATTGAGCCGATAATAGAGATCGCGGCGAAAAGTACCGGCCTCCACGCTTTCGGCCAGGTTGCGGTTGGTGGCCGCGATGACCCGTACGTCCACCCTGCGCGGGCTGGACGAGCCCACCCGCATGATCTCCCCGTCCTGAAGAACGCGCAGCAGGCGGGTCTGCATGGACAGGGGCAGTTCGCCCACCTCGTCCAGAAAAATGGTGCTGCCGTCGGCGATTTCAAAATAGCCCGCCTTGCCCTTGCTGGAAGCTCCGGTAAACGCGCCGGGCAGATAGCCGAAGAGCTCGGATTCGGTCAGGGTTTCGGAAATGCCGCCACAGTCCACCTTGAGCATGATTTTGTCCTTGCGTCCGCTCAGCCTGTGGGTCAGGCGGGCGAAGACGTCCTTGCCCGCGCCGGTCTCGCCCAGAATCAGCACCGTGGCGTCCGTGGCCGCGAAACGCCGCAGCAGGGAAAGAACCTCGGCCATGGCCGGGCTGGCGAAGACAGGTTCCTGCGGCCTGCTTTCGTGGGCCATATGGGCCAGCTGGTCGTTGATCTGATCAATGAGGCGGCATTGCCCTGCAACCTGTTCCTGCAGATTCGCCAGCAGGGTGATGTCGCGCGCGAAGGTGACCACCAGACGGATGCCCCCGGCCTCGTCAAAAACCGGAAAGCCGGAGAGCACCAGCTTTTTGCCGTTCTTAAGCTGCTGCACGTGGGTGGCGGGCTTGCCCGTGCGCACGATCTCCGGATTGAGGATATGATCAAAGATCCCCTCCTCCATCAGAGCGCGCACATTCCTGCCCTGCACGCTTTCCTGCTTCAGGCCGGTCAACTGTTCGTACATGCGGTTAATGTGCAGGGCAGTGCCCGAGGCGTCGGAAATGAACACCCCGTCGGGCAGGGCGTCAAGAATGCGTTCGACATATCTGGAAAGGACTTCCGGGGAACGTCCGGCCATGGGCATCATCCGGGTTGAAAGAGGCGTCAGCGTGGAATCTGCACTCTCGCGCCCAGAATGTCCAGCGCCGCGCGCTGTAGCCGGGGCATGACATTCTTGCCCAGCGTCACGTCGCCCATGGGCGGACGGCGGCCCAGAAAATGATATTTCTGGGTGCCCAGGCGGTGGTACGGCAGCATTTCGTAGTTGACCCGCGCATAGGGTTTCAGAAAGGCGGCAATGGCGGCAACGGCCTCTTCGCTGTCGTTGAAGCCGGGAATAATCGGGGTGCGCGCCAGAATGGGCAGATCCGGGAATTCCTCGGCCAGGATGCGGAAGTTCTCCAGAATGCGCGCATTGGGCAGGCCGGTCTGAGCCTCGTGCACGGCACTGTCCATCTGCTTGATGTCGAACAGGGCAAAGTTCAGGTAGGGGGCCGCAGCCCGGACCGTGGCCGCGGGCACCATGCCGCAGGTTTCCACGGCTGTCTTGAGCCGCCGGACACGCGCCTGACGCAGCAGGGCCAGGGCAAAATCCGCCTGCAACAGCGGTTCGCCGCCGGACAGGGTCATACCGCCGCCGGAGCGGGAATAAAAGGCCGCGTCCTGCTCCACGGAAGACAGCACATCATCCACGTTGCGCTTTTTGCCGTAGACCAGCAGGCCCTGGGCCGGACAGGCTTCCGCGCAGGGCATGGCCCCGGACGTGGCGCAATCCGCGCAGAGCGAGCGGTCGATACGGGGCTTGCCGTCCCCGCCCCGGCTGACGGCACCGCGTTCGCAGGCCATGAGGCAGTGGCCGCACTTGTCCAGCTCCAGACAGCGCCCGGCATTGTAGGCCAGCTCGGGGCGCGTATGCTGTGACTCGGGATTGCTGCACCAGCGACAGGATAACGCGCAGCCCTTAAGAAATACAATGGTTCTGATGCCCGGCCCGTCATGCACCGAATATTTCTGGATATTGAAAACAAAGCCTTGCTGTTCGAGATCCCGTTGTTCGTCGTCTTCCAGACACATACCGCCTGTCCTTGGGGCTATGGGGGAGAATAAAGGGCGCGGGGAGAGCCGGAAAGAGGTCCGCCCCTCCCCGCGCGCAACCACGGCGTTTACATGGCGTCGTGTTCCGTCCGGGCGATGAGGTCATTCTGCAGATCCGGGGAAAGATCCACAAAATACGCGCTGTAACCGGCGATACGCACAATAAGGTTACGGTACTTCTGCGGGTCCTTCTGGGCGGCCAGAAGCGTCTCGCGGTTGAGCACGTTGAACTGCACATGCCAGAGCTTGAGGTCGCAGAAGGTGCGGATGAAAGAGACCAGTTTTTCCGTGCCCTGCTCGCCTTCCAGGCACTTGGGCGTGAACTTGATGTTCAGCATGCGGGCCGCGCGGTCGCGCATGCCCATATTCTTGGTGTTGTAGTTGGAAAGCAGCACGGCCGTGGGACCGTTGACATCCGCGCCGTGCGAGGCCGAGGTGCCGTCGGAAAGCGGAAAACCGTCGGTGCGTCCGTTGGGCGTGGCGGAAACCACCTTGCCGAAGGGCACGTGGGAGGTGAAGGGCACATAACGCACGTCGTTGTGCATGCCCAGATCCCGCATGCCGTATTTTCCCGCGTATTCCACGGAGATCCTGTCAATGTCGCGGCCGATGGCGTCGGCGTATTCGTCATTGTTGCCGTAGCAGGGGGCGGAGCGCAGCAGGGCGCGCACGTCGTCATAGCCCTCAAAATTGGCGTCGAGTGCTTCGAGGAGCTTGTCCATGCTCAGTTTCTTTTCCTCAAAGACCAGTTTCTTCACTGCCGCCAGGGAATCCACCACCGTGCCCAGGCCCATGTATTCAAAGTATCCCAGATTGATGCCCTCGGGGATCTGCTCCTGATGCAAATCCATGCAGTGCTTCATACACAAATCATGCATGGCCGAACCCATGGGCTGGGCAAAATGCCGGGCGCGCAGTTTGTTGATGATATACTGCTGGGTAAAGGCCGTCTTCAGAAAGAGCATGTGCTGCTGCACATAGGCGTTCCAGAATTCCTCCCAAGTCTTGAATGAACGCGGGTCACCGGTTTCCACGCCCAGCACCCGGTCGCCGTATTTCTTCATCCGGCCGTTGCGCAACGCCATCTCCACAGCCGCGGCGAAATTGATGTACGCGCCGCCGGAGGTATAGGTGTCGCGGTTGGGCATGCGGGCCTCGGTGCAGCCGGACACGGCATAGTCCAAGGCCTCCTCGAAGGTCGCGCCCTTGGAGACATACAGGGGCACCACTTCCTCGTCGTTGATCAGCTTGGGGAAGCCGGAGCCGTCCTTGATGGTTTCGGCCACATCCCAAAGGTAGCGTTCCGGCGCGCGGGAATGGATGCGCGCAGCCAGATCCGGATAATGCAGCGGAAATTCGCGCTTGGACTTGAGGATCAGATAGGTCAGCTCGTTGCTGGCGTCGCGGCCGTCCGGAGTCTGGCCGCCCACGGTCACGGCTTCCCAGTGGGCATATCCTTCATTGAAGGCTCCGCCGGTGGGGGAAATGTACATGTCGATAAACTCGGCCATGCCCACCCACATGCATTCCAGCAGCTCCATGGCCTGCTTGTCGGTGATTGTACCGGCCGCGCGATCCTGCTTGTAATACGGGTAGAGATACTGGTCCATGCGGCCGTTGGAAATGGTGGTGCCGGTTTTCTGCTCAATGCGGGAGAACATCTGGGTGAACCACTGGCTCTGGCAGGCCTCCCAGAAGTCGCGGGCCGGCTCGCCGGGCACGCGCTCGGCATTGTCGGCCATGCGCAGCAGCTCGGCCTTGCGCGTGGGGTCCCGCTCCTTTTCGGCCAGTTCGCGGGCCAGTACGGCATGACGTTTGGCCCAGAGCACTATGGCGTCGCAAACGATGACCACGGCCTCCAGGAAGGGACGCTTTTCGCGGTCGTCCCTGGCGCTCATGGGATCCAGGGCGGCCAGCTTCTCTTGGGCTTCCTTCTTGATGCCGTTGAAGCCGCGCTTCAGGATCTTGGCATAGTCGTGCACCCACTGGATGGAAGAACGGAAGGACGAGGTCTCATTGACGATAAAACGGGAAATCAGGCCTTCGGGATCGTCGTAGGTCAGCTTGTGCACTTCGGGCGGCAGGGCGGCATTAAGGTCCTCATGATAGGTCTTGCCCTTCCAGTACGGCGCAATTTCCTCAATGACGCGCTTGGCGTCCTCGGGCGTGATAGTGGCCGGGGAAGTCCGGCGGGTGGGCAGCTCGCGCACGGCGATGTCCAGAAAGTCGCCGTCCAGTTCGGGATAGAGAATGCCGTAGCGGCCGTCGCAACCGGCACGGCCCAGCAGAAGCTGATCTTCCTGCACACAGACCGAAATATTTTCGGCGATGTGCATGAGTGCCTTGGCCCAACGCAGCACCAGGGGCTGGCCTTCGGTTTCCTTCATGGATTGGGTGAAGTACAGGGCGCGTTCAATATCGATACGCGGCTTCTGCCCGTCGAAGCGTTCCAGCAGTTTGAAAACGCGGGCGTGCGTTTTGCGGAATTTGTCCTCTTTGCCCTCGATCCGATCATAGAGACGCTGTTCCTGGGGGGACCGGCATTCGCAGGTGGTCATGCTCATCATCCAACTCCTGATAATATGTGTGGGGCGTGGGGAACGCCATGAACAGGCGGTAGTTCTCATTCCCTCCGCCCTCTGCATGGGGCATGCCATATTTTTAACATAATGATATATATAAAAAATAAAGAAAATTTACCTTTCTCTGTTTTCGCTGGTCGGCTGTTCTCCGAAAAAAGGCGCAAATTTGCATCATTCAGGAATGAATTCCAAAAAACAGCCGAAAACTTGCGACGCAAATCTGCGACAGCTTCGTGGAACGGCTCGCGACTTTCCCTTTCCAAGGCCTGTCAGGCCGACATGGATCTCTTTTCACAAACAGCGGCCAAGTCCTTAATCTGCAACCGCCGAAAATGTCGCACAATTGCGACATCAACGGCGCATGGCCTCGCTTCGATACTTATTGCATAATATAACTAACTGAAAAGAATAATTATAATTCAATCGCAGAGTATTCCGAGCTGGCACGCATCGTGCAAAACAAAAAAATCACAAAGAGATGGCCAACGGTTGGCCGCATCAGGGGGTTTGTGTTTCGCCACTTTCCAACCCAAGAGAGGATGACGATGCGTAACGTATTTTTGCTGGCGGCGTGTACGGCCGTGACCTGCATGTCTCTGGCCGTCTTCGCGCCTGAGGCCCGTGCGGAAAAACCTCTTACCTTGCGTCTCGGACATCCCATGGCTCCGGGCAACAACGTGACCGTGGGATATGAAAAATTCAAGGAACTGGTGGAAAAAAAGAGCGACCGCAAAATACGCATCCAGATTTTCGGCAACTGTCAGCTGGGTAGCGACCGCGTGACCACTGAAGCGGCCCAGGCGGGCACCCTGGACATGTCCTCCAGCTCCACGCCCAATCTGGCCAGCTTCTCCAAGGCCTACATGGCCATTGATTTGCCCTACGTCACAGACCCCAAAAACCAGGCAAAACTCTACAAGGCCCTTGACGAGGGCGAACTGGGCAAAGCCCTGGACAAGGTAGCCGCGAGCGTGGGCCTGAAAACCATCATGTTCAGCGAATACGGCTACCGCAACTTCGTTTCGACCAAGCATCCCCTCAATGAGGTCAAAGATCTTATGAACCTCAAGGTCCGCACCACCGACTCTCCGGTGGAGGTGGCCGTGGCCACAGAGCTGGGCATGAACCCCGCGCCCGTGGCCTGGGGAGAAACCTATACGGCCCTGCAACAGGGCACCGTGGACGCCGAGGGCAACACTTTTTCCCTGCTCAATGACGCCAAGCACAGCGAAGTGCTCAAGCACGCCATGGATTCGCAGCACAATTATTCCATGCACATGCTGCTGATGAACAAGAAAAAGTGGGACAGCCTGAAGCCGGAACAGCAGAAGATCATCACCGAGGCAGCGCACGAAGCCCTGATCTGGCAGCGTGCCGAAAGCGTCAGGCTCGAGGAAAAGGCCTGGCAGGCTTTCCGCGACAAGGGCATCACCATTACCAGGCTGACGCCCGAGCAACGCGCGGAGCTGAAGCAGAAGACCCAGCCTGTGCGGGACCAGTTCTCCAAGGAAATCCCGGCGGAATTGCTGGCTTTGATTGCCGAGACCCAGAACTAGGAGCTGTTATTGAGGTCCGGGCCGGAAGCACGCTTTCGGCCCGCTTTGGCAAGAGGTCTCGCAGCTACCCACGGGGAAATACATGGACGCCATTGACGGGAAAAAGAGGCCGCTCCACTGGCTGGATCAGAATTTTGAAAGCATTTTCATGGTGACGGGCCTGCTGAGCATCATATTTTTTATCACCTGGCAGGTCATCTACCGCTATATTATTACAAAATTTATCGACCGGGCCGGAGCCGCCGTCTGGACCGAGGAACTTTCACGGTACATCTTTATCTGGATTTCCTATCTGGCCGTTTCCGTGGCCATCCGTAAACGTTCGTCCATCCGCGTGGACATGCTCTATGACCATCTGCCCCCACGTCTCCAGCAAATCAGTTGGATTGTGGTGGAAAGCCTTTTTCTCTGCCTTACCTCCGTCATCGCTTGGTACGGCTGGGGTCAGATTGAGAGGCTGCTGGAATTTCCGCAGCATACCACGGCCCTGGGCATTCCCTATCTCGTTCCTTACCTGATTCTGCCTCTGGGATTCGGCCTGATGTGCCTGCGCCTGCTGGAATCCCTGTATAAGCAGGTCCGGCTTTGCGGCCTCTCGGATTCCCTGATCGGCTTTGCCCTGACGGGGGCCGTCATCGCGCCCTGTTTCATCTGCGACTATATCGAACCCCTGCACGCGCTGTTCGGCTATTTCGTGCTGCTCTGCGTCATCGGCGTGCCCATCGCCATTTCCCTGGGCCTGTCCACCCTAGCCACCATTATCAGCGCCGACACCCTGCCCATTGAGTATATGGCTCAAGTGGCCTTCACTTCCATCGACAGCTTCCCGATCATGGCCATCCCCTTCTTCATCGCGGCCGGGGTATTCATGGGCGCGGGCGGCCTTTCCCGCCGCCTGCTCAAACTGGCCGACGAAATTGTGGGGGGCCTGTACGGCGGCATGGGCCTCACGGCCATTGTGACCTGCATGTTTTTCGGGGCCATCAGCGGCTCTGGACCGGCCACGGTGGCGGCCATCGGCGCGCTGACCATTCCGGCCATGGTGGAACGCGGCTACGACAAGTTTTTCGCCGCCGCCCTGGTGGCCGCCGCCGGTTGCGTGGGCGTGATGATCCCGCCCAGCAATCCCTTTGTGGTCTATGGCGTTTCGGCCCAGGTTTCCATCGGTGATCTGTTTATGAGCGGCATTGTGCCCGGCGTCCTCACCGGCCTGGTGCTCATGGGCTACTGCTTTTTCTATTCCCGCAGGCGCGGCTGGCGGGGGGAACAGAAGAAACGCACCGTGGACACCTTGAGCAGGGCCGCCTGGGAGGCAAAGTGGGCGCTGATGGTGCCGGTTATCGTGCTGGGAGGTATTTACGGCGGCGTTATGACGCCCACCGAGGCGGCGGCCATCGCGGCGTTTTACGGGCTCATCGTGGGCGTGTTTCTCTACCGCGAAATGAACTGCCGGACCGTGGCCCGCGCCTGTGAGGAAGCCTGCGAAACCTCCTCCGTCATCATCGTGCTCATGGCCATGGCCACGCTGTTCGGCAACATCATGACCCTCGAGGACGTGCCCGGCACCATCGCCCGCGCCATCCTAAGCTTCACGGAAAGCAAGATCGTCATCCTGCTGCTCATCAACGTGCTGCTGCTCATCGTGGGCACCTTCATGGAAGCACTGGCCGCCATCGTGATCCTTACGCCTATTCTTCTGCCGGTGGTCACGGGCGTGGGCGTGTCTCCCCTGCATTTCGGCGTGATCATTGTGATCAACCTGGCCATCGGCTTTGTCACCCCGCCGGTGGGCGTGAACCTTTTTGTGGCCAGCGGCGTGGCCAAAGCCAAACTGGAAAAAATCGCCGGCATGGCCCTGCCCATGATCGGCCTGATGCTGCTGGTTCTGCTGCTTTGCACCTACTTCCCGCAGGTACCGCTCTGTCTTGTGGGCGGCAAGTGAGCAAGGTGTATCCGGGCCGCCCCGGAACCGCTTTTAAAATCATAAATAAAACGGCTCAGGAGACTGTAGTATGAAAATCATTGATTTCCGCTTCCGGCCCAACACGCCTGAAATCATCAACGGCATCAAAAACAGCGCTATGTTCAAGGCGGCCTGCAAGGCCATCGGCTTTGACTCCCGCAAGGCCCAGCCCCTTCCCGATATTGTGGCGGACCTCGACCGCCTGGGCGTGGAGCTGGGCGTGATCACAGGCAGGGACTGCGAAACCACCTACGGCTTTCCGGCCAATAACAAGAGCGTGCTGGAATTCTGCCGGGCCTATCCGCAGAAATTCATAGGCTTCTGGGGCATTGACCCGCATAAAAAGATGGCCGCCGTGCGTGAAATCGAACACGTGGTCAAGGACTACGGCATGAAAGGCATCGCCATCGACCCCTATCTGGCGCGCATGCCCGCCTCCGAGGCGCGTTTTTATCCGCTCTACAGCAAGTGCTGTGAGCTGGGCGTGCCGGCCTTCATCACCATGGCCCCGCCGCCGCAGGTACCGGGCGCGATTCTGGAATACGCCGACCCGCGCGACGTGGATAAGGTGGCCCGCGACTTCCCGGAGCTGACCCTGATCATGAGCCACGGCGGTTATCCCTTCGTCAACGAGGCCATCTACACTTGCCTGCGTAACGCCAACGTATATATGGATATTTCTGAATACGAGCGCGCGCCCATGGTGGATGTCTATGTGCGGGCCATGAACGATCTCATCAGCGACAAGGTTCTGTTCGCCAGCGCCCACCCCTTTGTGGAGCTGGCCGACGCGCTGGACGCCTATGCGGGCTTTGAGCTGAGCGCGGATGTCCGCAACAAGGTCATGTACGAAAACGCCCGGCGCGTGCTGCGCCTGGCATGAATCAAAAAATCCGTAACGGGCGCGGCAGAAAAAACCTGAACGCAAAATATCCCGGTTGTCTCCCTCTCGGGCGGCAACCGGGATATAAACATCCGGAAACAACGTTGAGCGCGGCCCGGCTATTTTTCCGCTTCAGGCACATCCTTCACGTCCACGATCTTCACGCCGAACTCGGCCACATCCTCGGGCGGCGCATAGAACAGCACCATGAAGGGCACTTCGCCGCCGTGCCGCACATTGGTGTTGTTGGCAAGAATCTCCACCTTGTTGTTCAGGAAGGATTCCATCTCCTTCTCACTGAGCACCTGCAACTGAAAAAGTGAAAGCTGGGTACCCGCAAGCTGCGTCTTGGTAGCCAGGGGCTTTTTGTTTTTGTCGTAAATGGCGGCCTCCACGGTGATCAGTTCCTTGGGTTGCGGAAACTCATTGACCACCCGGCCCTCAATCACAAAAACCCTGCCCTTCACCTTTTCATTATCCACATAATACTGGCGCACATTGCGCATAGTCAGCAACTCGACCTTTTTGGCCAGTTCCTGTTCCGTGGGCGGCGTATCAGGATGCCGCGCGCCGAAATACCAGTACGCGCCGCCTCCCAGACAAAGCAGAATGAGCGCCAGGGCCACCCAGAACTTGCGGCGGCCGCCGGACGGCCGTTCCTGCATATCCGGCAGTTCGTCCTCGCCGGGCAAGACCGCTTCGGGCTCGGGCGCAAAGGGAAATACGGTCTTACAGACCGAACAGCGCAGCTTGACGCCCGGCTTGGCCAGGTTGTCAGGCAGATTGAAACGGCTGGTACAATGCGGACACTTTACTTCCATGCCAATACTCCACAAAACGGTCCGGCCGCCGGAGCCGAAACAAGGCTATTCAGGAATGATCTCACAGACGCCGGGCAGCGTCCGATAACGTTCGGCGTAATCCAGGCCGTAGCCGACAATAAAACCCTTATTCAATACGAAACCGGCAAAATCCACCTTCACGTCGGCCTGACGGCGCTCACGCTTGTCCACCAGAGCGGCCAGACGCAGGCTGCGCGCCTGGCGGGCGGCAAACTGGTCCAGCAGAAAACGCATGCTGTGGCCGCTGTCCACCACGTCTTCCACAATCAGCACGTGCTTGCCGCGGATGTCCACTTCCACATCCTTGTTGAAGATCACATGCTTGGAACTGGCCGAGCTCTTGCCGTAACTGGACAGACGGACAAAATCCAGTTCCAGGTTCTGGTTATGCAAAGCACGTACCAAATCACTGAAAAAGATAACGCCCCCCTTGAGCACGCATATGGCCACCAAGGGTTCCTGTCCGTACAGGCCGTCGATTTCCACGCCCAGCTCACGCACACGCACGGCAATCTGTTCCGGGGTGAACACGGATTTAAGTTCCTTGACCCGCAGCGTCTCAGCCATGCTTCCCCCTATCTTTCCCCGGCCGCCGCCGGGCGCGCGGACACAGTTTCCAATGCGCCGGGCACGTCCAGAAAGACCGCCGTTTCATCACAATCCGGGTATTTGGCGCAATGTACGCAATCAGCCCAGATCTTTTGCGGCAGCACGCTTTTTTCCACCACTCTGAAACCTAAACGGGTAAAAAACGCTTCCTGATAGGTCAGAGCGAAAATCTTTTTCAGATGCAGTTCGCGGCACTCACCAATGCAGGCCGCGACCATCCGCCGCCCCAGGCCCTGACGGCGCAGATCGTCGCGCACCACCAAGGAACAGATCTCTCCCAGGTCCTCCCAAACCGGTGCCAGGGCGCAACAGGCCACGATTTCGCCGTCCGGGGCCTCCACCACAAAAAAATTGCGGATGTGCCCGTACAGATAAATCAGCGCGCGCGGCAACAGCAGACCCTTTTGGGCGCAGGCCAGCAACAGGCCATGCATGGCCTTCACATCGTCCAGATGGGCCTTGCGGGTCAGGTAGTCGTTTTCCATTATTTCTGGCTCAAAAGCTTGTCGATAACCATTTTGAGCATGCTTTCGTCGGCCATGCCCGGCTCGGAAAGAACCAGCGTGCCGTCCTTGGCGTAAAATGCGTTATGCGGAATGCTGCTGATCTGATAAGCCCGGGTGATGTCCCGTCCGGCCAGATAGACCGGATAATCCATGCCCATTTTTTTGACAAAGGGGAGCACGGGCGCGGCGTCCTCGTCAACGGACAGGCTGATGATCACCACGCCCTTGTCCGCGTAAGCCTTGCTGGTCTTGATCAGTTCCGGGATTTCCACCCGGCAGGGCGGGCACCAGGTGGCGAAGAAGTTGAGCATCACCACCTTGCCCTTGTTCTTGGCCAGCAGATCGGTCAAACCGGCCAGGTTCAGCGAGGGCAGCGTTTCAGCCCAGGCAGCGCAGGGCAGAAGAAGGCAGAGCAGCAGGGGCAGGAATATTTTTTTCATGACAAACCTTAATGTGAAAGTTGAAGAATGCGAATAAATGCAACGCGACGCCGCCCTGAACGGGACACGCGGCGGACGAAATCAGACAAAAGTTTTGGCCGCGCGCACCGCGCACACCGCGTCCGGACAATAGGCGTCGGCCCCGATGGCGTCGGCAAAGGCCTGAGTCACGGCCGCGCCGCCCACCATGACCTTGATGGGCAGATCGCGCTCCCGGATCAGGCGGATGGTGTCCTCCATGCGGACCATAGTGGTGGTCATCAGCGCGGAGAGCCCGATGATACGCGCGTTGTGCTCAAGGGCGCAAGCCACAATGGCCTCGGCGGGCACGTCCTTGCCCGCGTCTACCACGTCAAAGCCGTGGTTGCCCAGCAGCAGGGCCACGATATTCTTGCCGATGTCGTGGATATCGCCTTCCACCGTGGCCATGACGATTACCGGACGCTCCTCGGGCCCCCGGTTGGCTTCCAGCCGGGGTTTGAGATGGCTGAAAGCCGTCTGCATGGTTTCCGCGGCGCGGATGAGCTGGGGCAGAAAATATTCCCGGCGTTCGTAGCGCGCGCCCACTTCAGTAATGGCCGGGATCAACGTATCCCGCACCAGGGCAAAAGGGTCGGCTCCGGCCTCCAGTTCCGCCTCCAGCAGGGGCAGCACGTTTTCCTTGTCGCCGGTCAGCACGGCCTCGCCCAGGGTTTTGGCGGCCCCGGCCTTGTCGCCCTGGCGCAGGGTCACGCCGCCCGCCGGTTTCCATTCCGCATAGGAGGCGATGAAGGATTCGGCGTGTGGATCATGGGCCCCGAGCACGCGCATGGCATCCACGGCTTCGCGCAGGCGCGTGGCCGAGGGATTGGCAATGCAGGACGTGAGGCCCGCGCCCGCGGCCATGCACAGAAAGGTGGCGTTGAGCAGTTCACGGGCGGGCAGGCCGAAAGAGGTATTGGAAAGCCCCAAGGTGGTGGGCAGGCCCTGAGAACGGCACCAGCGCGCCATTTCAAGACACTGGCGGCCGCCTTCGGCCTTGGAGGACACGGCCAGCGCCAGGATGTCCACCATCACCAGGCGGCGCGGAATGCCCAGACCGGCCGCCCTCTCCAGCAGATTTTCCACAATGCGGATGCGCTCGGAAGCCTGCACCGGCAGCTTCGCGCCCTGTAACGGCAGCAGGATGAAAGGCGCGCCGTAATCCCGGCAGAGCGGACCCAGCACATCCATGCGATCGGCCTCGCCGCTGATGGAATTGACCAGAAAGGAGCCGGGACAGTACGGCAAAGCCTTGGCAATGGCCTCGGCGTTGGAGGAATCCAGCGAGAGCGGCAGAGTCAGCCGCCCGATCAGGCGCTGAGCCAGCTCGGGCAGCAGGCTGGTTTCATCCACCAGGGATGCGCCCACATTGACGTCCAGCACCCCGGCCCCGGCCTCCACCTGCTGGTCGGCCAGTTGCAGGGCCGCGTCAAAGCGGCCTTCCTGCAATTCCTGGGTGAGCACTTTTTTGCCTGTGGGATTGATGCGCTCGCCGATAATCACCAGGGCTTCGCCCGCGCCGATGCGCACCAGTTGTGAACGGCTTGTCAGGCAAATGCCGTCCCGGCGCGCCGCTTCCGAAGGACTGTAGTCCATACCGCGCACGGCTTGGGCCAGGGCCGCCAGATGTCGGGGCGTGGTACCGCAGCAGCCGCCCAGAATGCGTGCGCCCAGTCCGGCAAAGGCTGCTGTTTTTTGCGCGAATTCCTCGGGACCCAGGGGAAAGACCGTCACATTGCCGCGCAGCTCGGGCAGACCGGCGTTGGGCTCGGCCATAACCGGGCAGGCGCAGGTTTCAAGCAACTCCCGGACCACCGGCAGCATCTGGTCCGGGCCCAGGCTGCAGTTGGTGCCCACCACGTCCACGCCCAGATTCTGCATGGTTTCGGCGAAAATGGCCGGGCTGGAGCCGGTCAGGCTGACGCCCTGCTCAAAGGTCATAGAGACCATGACCGGCAGATCGCATTCCCGGCGGGCCGCCACCACAGCGGCGCGGGCCTCGGCCAGGTCGAACTGGGTTTCTACAAAAATCAGGTCCGCCCCACCGGCCACCAAGCCGCGGATCTGGGCGGCAAAACCGGCGATGAGCTCGCGCGGCTCCACCGGTCCCAGGGGTTTGGCGAACTGGCCGCTGGGTCCCACGTTGCCGGCCACAAAAACAGGCCGCCCCGCGTCGTGTGCGGCTTCCCGGGCCACTTCGGCCATACGCTTGTTGAAAGCGAAGACGTCCAGTTCCTTGGGCAGCTTGTAAGGATTGCCGCCGAAGGTGCAGGTAGTCAGCAGATCCACCCCGGCGTCCAGATAGGCCTTGTGGATGCCCCGCAATACCTGGGGGCTTTCCATGCAAAACTGTTCCGGACTCATGCCCACGGGCAGGCCGGAGGCCTGCAGCATGGTGCCCATGGCCCCGTCGAGCAGCAGAGGACGCCCGAGGCCGAGCGCCTGTCTGAATGTCATGTCAGCCATTTTATCCACTTCTTGTTGTTACGGGCGGACACAGGCACGCTGATCACCCGCACGGGGCGAGGGACCGGCATTTTTTGCTCTCCGCCTTCAAAGGCTGTATAAAAAAATAAGCAACAAGCGCCCGGTGTCATAATTACGCCTGCGGCGTTTAACAGGCACGGGGGCCGCTACGCCGAAAACCACGCTTTTCGGTTCGCTCCGCCGCCATTGGCGGCGCGCATTCCCCTATTGGGGTTGCGACAAGCGTCTCTTGACGCGAGGCTTGCGTTTTTCAGCACTACCCGACCGGAAAAGCCTTTCGGGTCGCGGCTGAGTTTTTAGTACTGAAAAACATTGAAAAGGACAAACCAAAACTATAGCATAAGGCATTGCCACCTGTTCCGAGCGGCAGTGATTGAGTATAAATAAAATGAAAAAAAATAATAAGATAGCCCCTTCCACGCGGCATAAGAATGGAAAAAGCAATACGGCCCCTAAAAAAGTCGAGCCTGAAATCGAAGTGCTTGAGGCTCCGCGCGAAGCCGGGGAGGACGAAGAACAGAATCTGGAAACGCTGGATCTGCTGGACGGCGAAGAACTGGCAGCGGGTGAAGTGCTGGATGTGGACGACGACAAGGATGCCGAGCCGGAGCTGGCCCTGGAGGAAGGAAGCGACGGCGCCCTTCCCGCCCCGAGCGTGCCGCGTCTGCCTTCTCCGGCGGGCACACGCGACAGCCTGCACCTTTATCTGCGCGAGGTAAGCCGCTTTCCCATGCTCAAGCCTGAAGAGGAACATGAGCTGGCTCTCCGCGTGCGCGACCATAACGACCCTGACGCGGCTTTCCGGCTGGTGTCTTCCCATTTGCGGCTGGTGGTGCGCATCGCCATGGACTTCCAGCGCCGCTGGATGCAGAACGTGCTGGATCTGGTGCAGGAGGGCAACGTGGGCCTGATGCGCGCGGTGAACAAATTTGATCCCGACAAGGGCATCAAGTTCTCCTACTACGCCTCGTTCTGGATCAAGGCCTACATCCTCAAGTTCATCATGGACAACTGGCGGATGGTCAAGATCGGCACAACCCAGGTGCAGCGCAAGCTGTTCTATAATCTGAACCGCGAGCGCCAGAAGCTGATCGCCCAGGGCTACGACCCTGACGCGGCCATGTTGTCCGAACGCCTGGGCGTGACCGAGGACCAGATCAATGAGATGGACCAGCGCCTGGCCTCCACGGACCTCTCGCTCAACGTCCAGGTGGGCGAGGATTCCGGCGGGGCCAGCCGCATGGACTTTCTGCCCGCCTTGGGCCCCGGCATTGAGGACACCCTGGCCTCGGACGAGATCGCGGGCTTGGTGCGCTCGCGCCTGAAAACCATCATGCCCAAGCTCAATGAAAAGGAAGTGTATATCCTGCAGAACCGCCTGCTCACCGACGAGCCCGTCACCTTGCGCGAGATAGGCGAACGGTATAACGTTACGCGCGAACGCGTCCGCCAGCTTGAGGCCCGGCTTCTGGAAAAAATCCGCCAACACCTCACCCTGGACATCAAGGACTTTTCAGACGCATGGATACAATCATAAACGCCGCTGTCCGCCCGTCAATCGGACAGCGGCGCGGCGTGCAAAAGGCTTCGCTTTGACGCGACAAGGAAGCATTATTGCTTGTTGGGGCCAGCTTTCAGAAATATCGCCGTGGTTGCGGCTTTTTTAACCGAACGGCATTGAATTATAATGAAACGTAAAACCATAGCGTTGCTCTGCGCCCTCGCGCTGACCGCCACGACATCGCTTTCGCTCCTCGGCTGCGGCGGCTGCGCCGGCAACAAGCCACAGGGTGCACAGGCTTCAGGGCAATCCGCCGTTGAGGAAAAGTCCGCGCCCATGCTGAAGGAGCCAGCCTGCCTGCAGGACGTGCCCGTGCGTCCGCTGGAAGCTGAACTCTCGCCCGAAGCGCGGAACACCTATGCCTATCTGCTCTACGCCCAGGCCCTGCTGGACGAGGACGAGGCGGCCCTGTTGCAGGCCGCGTCCATGCTCAAGGAATCTCCGGTTCCGGCCAAGGTCTGGATGGAGGGCGGCGTCTGGCTGATGAGCCGCAAGTCCCCCAATGCCGTGATTTTGCTGGAACAGGCCCTGAGCGTTTGGCCCGAAGACATGTCGCTCAATCTGCTCTATGCCGAAGCGCTCATGGAGCACGGCATGCCCGAGCGCGGCGTGACGCTGATGCGCGCCTATCTGCAAAAACATCCGGATTCTCTGGACGCCCGTCTGGAACTGGCCCTGCTGTTGGTCAAAAGCAAACAGTTCACGGAAGCCGAAAAGCTGCTCAACAGCATTCCGGCCAAGCAGCGCTCCCCCCTGGTGGACTACTATCACGCCAGGGCGCTGATCGGCATGGCCCGCCAGAACGACGCCGTTCCCTATCTCCAGAAAGCCGTCAAGGAAATGCCGGACTTTGTGGAGGCCCTGGCCGAGCTGGCCTTCATTCACGAGCAGCGCGGGGAATTGCGCGAAGCGCGCACGGTCTATGAGAAACTGATCAAGCTCAATTTTTCCACCCAGGATGTGGCCCTCAGGCTGGTCAACATCTCCCTGCGCCTGAAGCAGCCCGAGAAGGCGCTCCAGTACATGCGCCTCGGCCCGGACACCGTGCCCTTCAAGCTCACGGTGGCCAGCATGTTCATGGATTCGCGCCACTATCTCCAGGCCGAAAGCCTGCTCAAGCAGATCGTGGCCGACGGCGGCGCGCCCGGCGAGGTCTACCTGTTGCTGGCGGATCTGACCTATGAGCAGCGCCGGGATCTGCCCATGGCCTTGTCCTGGCTGGACAAAATGCCGCCTACAAGCAAAAGCGCCGGCCGCTCCCGTCTGTTGCGCGCCCAGTTGCTGGCCGAAGCCGGACAGAACGAAAAGGCGCTCAAGGTGGTGCGCCAGGGCCAGAAGGATTTTGCCGACGTGCCCGACTTTTGGGAGTTTGAAATCCGTCTGATGGCCCGCCAGAAGCAGATGGCGGACGCCCTTAAAGTGGCCCGCGCGGCTGTCAAGACCTGGCCGGACAATACGGATCTGGCCTTTCTGCTCGGTTCCCTGCTGGACGAAACCGGCGACAAGAAGAACGCCTTCACGGTAATGGAAGGCATTCTGACCAACCACCCGGACAATTATCAAGCCCTGAACTATGTGGGCTATACCCTAGCCGAGGAAAACCGGGATCTGGAACGGGCCGTCAAATTGCTGGTCAGGGCCGACGAACTTTCGCCCAATCAGTCCTATATTGTGGATTCCCTGGCCTGGGCCCTGTTCAAGTCCGGCCGCCAGGAAGAGGCCCTGAAAGAAATCCGCCGGGCCGTGAAGCTGGGTGATCAGGTGGATTCCTCCATTTGGGAGCATTACGGCGACATCGCTCTGCGCTCGGGCCTCAAAGACGAGGCCCGCAAAGCCTACCAGAAGGCCCTGGACCTCAAACCCGCCAATGCCGAAGCATTGCGCCAGCGTCTTTCAACACTATGAAAAAACTCGCTCTTCTCTGTTGTTTCCTTCTGGCCTGCGCCTGCGCCAAGCAGCCTTCCACCGCCGATTTGGGCCCGGAAGCACAAGCCCGCCTGGAAAACCGCTGGCAAAAGTTCACGGGCGCGAGCGACGCCGCGCCGCTCGCGCCCTACCGCCTGCAAATGAGCCTGCGTTTCGGCACCGAGGGCGACACCCGTCGGGTCACGGCCCTGTTCTGGGGCAACGGCGGACGCCAGCTGCGCCTGGACGTCATGGCCGGCGTGGGTGCGGTGGTGGCAAAAATCCTGGAGGACGGCCAGCATTTTCTGGTCTACAGCCCGGGCGAAAACAAAGCCTATTTCTACCAGGGCGCGGTCAAACCGCTGCTCAAGGTGGGCGTGCCCGTGCCCTTTGATCTGGAACATCTGGCGGACCTGCTCAACGGCCGCTATGCCGCTGTGTTCGGCGCGGAACACACCGCCGCCGCGCTGTTGCCCGACGACCTGGCGCGCTACGAGCTGAGCGGCAAGCCCGGCGGCAGCGTAAACCTCAATGCCGAGGGACTGCCCGTGGCTTGGCGCGAAGCTCCGCAGGGCGGCAAGGGCTGGAGCATGGAAATCGCCTACGACGACGCCGTGCCGCCGCTGCCCCGTCGCCTGACTCTGACCCACAGCAACGGCAAGCGCGCCATCCTGTTGGTCAAGGAAAGGGAAAAACCGGCCAAGGCCTTTACCGAAGAGCAGATGCGCCTTACCTTGCCGGAAGGCGTGCCTTTGTTGCCGCTTTCCCAGTACAAGGCGCAGTAGTCCATTTTTCTTTGCAAGGAGAGTTTATGCAACGCATCCATCTGGCCTCGGATCACGCCGGCTTCGACCTGAAAGCCACCTTGGCCCAGCATCTGACCGGACTCGGCTATGAGGTCATCGACGACGGCGCCTATTCCAAAGACAGTTGCGATTATCCCGTCTTCGCCCATAAACTCTGCGAAGCCGTGGAACGAGAAAACTGCCCCGGCATTCTGATTTGCGGCACGGGCATCGGCATGTCTCTGGCGGCCAACCGCCATCCCGGCATCCGGGCCGCGCTCTGCACCACCGAGCTGCACGCCCGCTTCGGCCGCCGCCACAACAACGCCAATGTGCTCTGCCTGGGCGCGCGTGTCACGGGCGTGGAGCTGGCTTTGGCGATCGTGGGAACCTTTCTGGAAAACCAGTTTGAAGGGGGCCGCCATCAGCGCCGCCTGGATTTGCTCAAGGTTCCCGCCTGAGGCGGAGGCTGGCCGACGGCCGTTTCCGCCGCTTTTTCCAGGACAGTACCAAGGACCGGCTCTGGGACTCCTGCTGGAGCAATTCACTCTTTTCAAACGTGCATTACTCTAAAAGCAAGAATCATTCAGGAACAGCCCCTAAAGGATCATCATGCAGATTTACAATACTCTGGGCCGTCAAAAAGAAGAATTCATTCCTGTCCGGCCGGGCAAAGTGCATATGTACGTCTGCGGCATCACCGCCTATGACTACTGCCATATCGGCCACGCCCGTTCCGCCCTGGTGTTCGATGCACTGGTCCGCCATCTGCGCCATCTGGGCCTGGAAGTCACCTTTGTGCGCAATTTTACGGATGTGGACGACAAGATCATCAACCGCGCCAACAAGGAAGGCCGCGACTGGCAGGAAGTGGCCCAAACCTATATCGACGCCTTTCATGAAGACATGGACCGCCTGGGCGTGCTGCGCGCGGACCTGGAACCGCGCGCCACGGAATATATCCCCCAGATCCAGGAGCTTTGCGCCAAGCTGATCGCCGAGGGCACGGCCTACGCCACGCCGTCGGGCGACGTCTACTTCCGGGTGCGCTCTTACCCGCCCTACGGCAAACTTTCCGGCCGCAGCCTGGATGAACTGCTTTCGGGCGCGCGCGTGGCGCCGGGCGAAGAAAAGGAAGATCCGCTGGATTTCTCCCTCTGGAAGGCCGCCAAGCCCGGCGAGCCCTCTTGGGACAGCCCCTGGGGCAAGGGCCGTCCCGGCTGGCATATTGAATGCTCGGCCATGAGCAGCCCCTATTTGCCCCTGGATATCCACGGCGGGGGCCAGGATCTGGTCTTCCCGCACCATGAAAACGAAATTGCCCAGTCCGAAGCCGTGTGCCGTTGCGAGCTGGCCCGCTACTGGGTGCACAACGGCTTTGTGCAGGTCAATGCGGAAAAAATGTCCAAATCCTTGGGCAACTTCAAAACCATCCGCGACATTCTGGGAAGCTATCTGCCCGAAACTCTCCGCTTTTTCCTGTTGGGCAAGCACTATCGCAGCCCCATCGATTTTACCGCCGAAGGCATGGACGAGGCGGAAAAAGCCCAGCACCGGGTCTATTCTTCCCTGATGGAGGCCCGCAAGGCTCTGGAGCGCGCCTCATGGAAAAAGATGCCTCTGCCCGCCGAGTTGTCGGCGGAATGGGCTGCCCTGCCCCAGGCCTTTGAAGCCGCGCTGGACGACGACCTGAACACGGCCCAGGCCTTGGGCCAAATCTTCTCCCAGGTGCGCATCGTCAATCGCCTGCTGGAAGAAAAAAATCTGCGCGCGGCTGAAAGCACGCGGGATCTGCTGGAGGATTTTCTGGCCCGCGCCCGCGACTGGGATGCTCAGCTGGGCCTGTTCGGCAGGGATCCCGTCGAATTTCTGACCGAACTGCGCGCCATGCGCGCCGCTCGTAAAAACCTGGATATGGACCGTGTGGAAGATCTGCTGCGCCAGCGGCGGGAAGTCCGCATGCAGAAGGATTTTACCCGCTCCGACGCCCTGCGCCGGGAATTGCTCGACCTGGGCGTAAACGTGCGGGATACGCCGGAAGGACAGGCCTGGGATCTGGAATAGCCAGCATTCCCGGACGCCGACTCCCGGCCCGGCTTTGCCGAGAGGATAGTATGTCGTTTCGTTGTTTCGCCGCCCGCCGCTGGACGGCCCTGCTGGTTCTGCTGGCCTTTCTGCTGCCGCAGCTCTGCCCCGTACCGGCGCGGGCATTCTTTTTCGGCGGCGTGTCCATCAAAGATGAAAAGGAGATGGGCCACAAGTTCGATGTCATGGTCCGCTCCAGTCTGCCGGTGGTCGAAGACCCGGAAGTAAGCCAGTACGTCAAGTATCTGCTGGACCGCTTGGTCAAGGCCCTGCCGCCCCAGCCGTACAGCTTCAAGGCCACGGTGGTCCTGCACAATTCCCTCAACGCCTTTGCCGTGCCCGGCGGATATGTTTTCGTTTTCACGGGCATGATCATGAATCTGGACCGTGAGGACGAACTGGCGGGCGTGCTGGCCCATGAGTTGGCCCATGTGACCCAGCGCCATGTGGCCGCCCGCCTGGAACGGGCGCAGTACCTGACAGTGGGTTCGCTCCTGCTGGCTATCGCGGGCGTGGCCGCCGGCGGACCGGGCGGCGGCGCTCTGGCCATAGGCGCCATGGGCGCGGGGCAGTCGGCCATGCTCAATTACAGCCGTGTGGACGAAAGCGAAGCCGATCATATCGGCCTGCAATACCTGACAGCCGCCGGGTACCCGCCCAGCGGCATGGTAGGCGGCTTCAAGGTGCTGCGCCAGAAAAGCTGGATGAGCGGTACCAGCGTGCCCACCTATCTCTCCACCCACCCGGCCATCGGCGACCGCATCAACGGATTGCAGGCCCGCATCCAGACCATGCCCGCCGACATCCGCGACCGCAAGCTGGACAACCGGCGCTTCACCCGCGTCAAAACCCTGCTGTGGGCCCGTTACGGCGACGAGCAGGCGGCCCTGCAACGCTTCTCCGGCAAGGACGGCCTCTCGTCCATGGGCCGGGGCATCGTGCTGGCCCGCCAGAACAAAATCAATGAAGCCAGTACGGCCTTCGACCAGGCCCTGGCCGCCGCCCCTTCGGACCCGCTGGTACTGCGCGAAGCCGGGGCCTTCCACTACCGCAAGGGTGACATGAGCCGCGCGGACGGCCTGTTGCGCCAGGCCATGCGCCTGGACCCGCGCGATTACATGGCATCCTTTTTCTACGCCAGAATGCTGGATGAAACCGGTCGCCAGGCCCAGGCGGACAAGTACTACACCGAGGTACTGCGCTATGTGCCGGAAGATGCCGAGGTGCACGAGTCCTATGCCCGCTCCCTGGGCAAGGCGGGAAAAAACCTGGACGCCTACATCCATATGACCTACAGCGCCCTGTACTCCAACAATAAAAAACAAACCGAACGCTACTTCAATCAGGCCAAGGCCCTGGCCAACCGCTCGCCGGACAAGCGGCAGTTCCAGCGGCTGGAAGCGGCTTACAAGGAACGCAAGGAAATCTGGGATAAAAGCTGATGGATACCCACGCGACAACCATACTGGCAGTGAAAAAAGGCGGCCACGTGGCCATGGCCGGTGACGGCCAGGTGACTCTGGGCCAGACCATGATCATGAAACATACGGCCCAGAAAGTGCGTCGTCTCTATGAGGGGCGCATTCTGGCCGGTTTCGCCGGTGCCACGGCGGATGCGTTCACCCTGTTTGAGCTGTTCGAGACCAAGCTCAAGGAAGTGCACGGCAATCTGTTGCGCGCCGCCGTGGAAATGACCAAGGAGTGGCGCAAGGACAAGTACCTGCGCAAGCTGGAAGCCATGCTGCTGCTGGCCGATAACGAACACCTGTTGGTGGTTTCCGGCACGGGCGACGTCATTGAACCCGACGACGACGTGGCGGCCATCGGCAGCGGCGGCCCATATGCCCTGGCCGCGGCCAGGGCCCTTACCCGGCACAGCGATCTCGACGCGGAAAGCGTGGCCCGCGAGTCCATGCGCATCGCCTCGGAAATCTGCGTGTACACTAACGGCCATCTGACTGTGGAAACCCTATGACCCGGCTCACGGCGGGTTGCAAGGTCAATCTGGGGCTGCACGTGACCGGCGTGCGGGCTGACGGCTATCATGAGCTGGACTCCCTGTTTTACCCTTTGTCGACCCCCTGCGACCATCTGGAGATCAGCGAAACCGGCGGACAGGGCATTGCCGTCCGCTGTGACGAGCCTGGCCTGGACCCGGAGCGTAATACGCTGACCAAGGCCTACGCGGCCTTTGTCAAGGCCGCGGGCAGCGCGCCCGGCATTACGGTGGAACTGCGCAAGGGCATTCCGCTTGGGTCCGGTCTTGGCGGCGGCAGCAGCGACGCCGCTTCCCTGCTGCTCTGGCTCAACCAGCGTGCCGCTCAACCGCTGGATGACGCCTGCCTGGCCCGCGCGGCGCTTGCCGTGGGCGCGGACACGCCTTTCTTTCTGTACAATCAGCCCTGCCGGGTCCAGGGCATCGGCGAAGTGCTGACGCCCATGGATTACGACTTTTCCGGCCTCAACCTTGTGCTGGTCTGCCCCGGCATCCATGTGGACACCGCCTGGGCTTTTGCCCGCTATGACGTTCTTTTCCCCGGAAAAGGGCAGGCAGCAAGGCAAAACGACTTGACAAAGAGCCCGTGCAAGGCTAATGGATTTTTTCTCTCTGGAGCAGGGGACAGCGTGTGGTCCGTGTGGGACATCCGCAATGACCTGGAAGCCGTGGTTTTTCCCCAGTATCCGCAACTGGCCGCCATCAAGGCGGATCTTTTGCGCCTGGGGGCCGGTGTTGCCTGCATGAGCGGCAGCGGGTCCAGCGTGCTGGGTCTGTTCAGCCGCGCGGCTGCTGCCAGGGCCGAAGACGCCGTAACGGCGTTGCGCAAGGATAAAAGGCACGTTTATCTGCTCCCTTTGGGAAATACTGGGATGTAGCCAAGTGGTAAGGCAACGGGTTTTGGCTCCGTCATTCGAAGGTTCGAACCCTTCCATCCCAGCCACCAGAATTTCGCTTTGAAATTGTTGCGCAGCGGCGAAGCTGGTTCGCCTTGCAACAAGAGCAATGCTGTCACCATCCGTAATTGTTATTGGCGTTGCCGGTGGCGGAACGGTGCTTTTTCAAGAGCGCCGGTATGTATTAACGGGCGCTTCTAAAAGGTGAAAACACGTTCATTGCCCGTGAACGCGTAAAGCAAGGCGGCCTCATGTTCAGCGACCTGAAAATAGTCACAGGTTCTTCCAATTCGGATCTGGCCAAGGCCATTTGTGATCACCTGGGCTGTCAGCTCACGCCCACGCTGGCTACCACGTTCAGCGACGGCGAGCTGCGCATTGAAATCGGCGACAATGTGCGCGGGGACGACGTTTTTGTGGTCCAGCCCACCTGTCCGCCCGCGGTCAACCGCAATCTCGTGCAGCTCTGCCTGATGCTGGACGCGCTCAAGCGGGCCAGCGCCGGGCGCATCACGGCGGTGATCCCCTATTACGCCTATGCCCGCCAGGATCGCAAAGTCAGCCCCCGCGCGCCCATCAGCGCCAAGATGGTGGCGGACTTCATCAGTGTGGCCGGGGCCGAGCGCGTGGTCACCATTGATCTGCATGCCGGACAGATTCAGGGCTTTTTCGACTGTCCGGTGGACAATCTTTTCGCTGTGCCGGTCATGCTGGACAGCCTGCGCCAGCTTAATGAAGACAAAATCGTCATCGTCTCGCCCGACGCGGGCGGCGTGGAGCGGGCCAGGGCCTATGCCAAACGGCTCAATGCCCCCTTGGCTATTGTGGACAAGCGCCGTGACCGGCCCAACCAGGCCCAGGCCATGCACGTCATCGGCGAAGTGGAAGGCCGCGTGGCCATTGTGGTGGACGATATGATCGACACCGCGGGCACGCTTTGCGCCGGGGCCGAAGTGCTGCTCAAGTACGGGGCCACCAAAATTGTGGCCTGCGCCACACATCCGGTGCTTTCCGGCCCGGCCATCGACCGCATCAACGAAACCGAGGCCCTTTCCCAGGTCATTGTCACCGACACCATCCCGTTGGGCGACAAACTGGAGCGCTGCCCCAAGCTGAAGGTCATTTCTGTGGCCGCGCTGCTGGGCAAAACCATTCACAACATTCATACCGGCTCTTCGGTAAGCGTGTTGTTTGTGTAGCCGGCGCGCGCCGGACAAAAGCGAATAAGTCCCGCAAGGGAATGGCAAGCAACTCATACGAACTTTTTCCGCACGTTTCAGGCGGCGGCCAGCAAGGAGTGGATCATGGACATTGAAAAAACGTTGAGCGTGCAGAAACGCGAAGATTGCGGCAAGGGTCCCAGCGGTCGTCTGCGTTCCCAGGAACTGATCCCCGGCGTGTTCTACACGGGCAAGGGTGAAAACATCACCGTGCAGGCCCCTACCCTGCCCATGGAAAAGCTTTATGAGGAAGTGGGCCACACCACCGTGTTCAATCTCGAAATCGACGAAAACGGCCAGAAGAGCACGCACCCTGTGCTGATCTGGCAGGTGCAGCGCCACCCTTACAAGAAATGCTTCACCCACATCGACTTCTACGGTGTGGACCTGAACAAGGAAGTTAAGGTTGACGTGCCTCTGGAATTCGTGGGTGTTTCGCGCGGCGTGAAGCTGGGCGGCGTGCTGGAGACCTATCGCGAAAGCGTGCGCCTGAGCAGCAAGCCCCTGGATATGCCCAAGAAGATCACCATTGACGTGAGCGATATGGACATCAATGACACCGTCAACATGGCCGACCTGCAGCTGCCCGCCAATGTGACCGCCGTCTATGACCAAAACTTCGCCGTGGTCAGCGTGCTGGCCAAGGCCAAGGATGATGGGGAAGAAGGCGGCGAGGAAGGCGCGACCGCCGCTGCGGAATAAGCCCGTTTTTCCGCCGTGTTTTTTGGGGCCGGTCCGCTGGGACCGGCCTCATTTTTAGGGTATTTCAACTTTGAAAATGTTGAAATGCCTTGGCGGCCGCGAAAGCGGACGCCTGCGCCTGAAGCCGAGGTGCCTTTAGCCGCTCGTGAGCAAAGCGAGGGTTGCTTTAGCTGTAGGCGACGCAGGATCCGTACAGATAAGGACAGCAGCGCTACGGATGACGACAGCAACGATAGGTTGAGGGCAGCGTTAGCTTTGAAATTGGCACGATTTCAAAGCTAATCTGCTCTAGGAAGCACTGGTAAGGCGAGCTTGTGGGCCGCATGAATGCCTTTGAGCTGTGCGACGGAAAATCATGCTTGGGACAAGCATGGATAGCGACACAGCTCGCTCCATATAATCGCTGTCGCCATCCATAATGCCGCTGTCTTGATCCGCAATACAACTCCGTCGTGAGCCGCTCAAACAAATTGCCGGGGCGGCAACGGCAGCGGTCTTGGCAAAAATCCTCACTACTCAGCGTTCCCTTTATTCGGGAGAGCCGTCGTCCTGTACGCCGCGCGCTTTACCGGCAGTGATCTTTTATGCGCAACTATGCAATCCAATACCATCGGCTGCGGCACGGCCGCCGGGGCCTGATTCTTGAGCTCTGGCCCAATCCGGGTGCCGGAACCATGCTGTTTTACCCCGGCACCATGCTCTCGCCCTTTCAGTACCGGCCTTTGCTGGCCGCCCTGCGCGAAGCGGGCTTTGCCGTGGCCGCCCTGCATCTGACCGGGCACGGTCTTAATCCGCACAATGTGAGCTTCACGTTTGACGACCTGCTGCACGACGGCCTGGAAGCCGAGCAATGGCTGCACGACGCCGGTCTGGGACCGTTGGCGGCCTGTGGGCACAGCCAGGGCGGCATCCTGACCCTGGCCCATGCAGCGTCCTCCCGGCGGCTGGCCGCTGCTTTTCCCATCTGCGGCGTTCTGCCCCAGCAGGACGAAGCCATCAGTCTGACCTTGTTCCGTCCGCTGGCCGCACGGCGCGAGAAGCTGATGGCCGCCATCAACGCCCTGGCCCGCCGCGTGCCGCGCCTGCCCCTGCCGGTGCCTGCCTATCTTTCCCTGTGCCGGATCAGTGCCGGAGCGCGCCATATCCGCGTCAACCGGCGCAAAAGCCGTTCAAGTTATCCTCTGGCCTTCCTGGCCAGCCTGTTCAACGCCCGCCTTTCCCCGCGCCTGCACTGCCCGCTGTACCTGTTCAACGCCGAGGACGACGCCCTGTTCACCCCGACGCTGGCCCTGTCCACCTTCGACCTGCTGCGCGCGCCGTACAAACGCCTGATCTGGCTGCCCAACGGCGGCCATCTGGCCGCCATGAACCCTTTGCTCTGCCGCTATATAGCCCGGACGACCGCTGCGGCCTGCTCGGGCCTGGGCCTGCCCCTGCGGCTGGAAGCCACGGACGCGCCCTGAAGAGGCTGCCGCGGTTTTTGCGTCTCAACCATTAAGAGGAACTCTCTCATGGAATATACAGGCGTTCTGGTGGGCCTCGGCAACCCCGGCCCACGCTATGAAGGCACCCGCCACAACTGCGGTTTCGCCCTGGTTTCCGCCCTGCTGGAGCTGGCGGACAAGGAGGGCGGCCTCAGTTCTCTCAACGGCGGCAAATTTTCCTGCGAACTCTGGCGGGTCCGCCTGTCCCAACTGAATGGGACCTGGCTCGCGGCCATGCCCCAGACCTTCATGAACCTCAGCGGCCAGTGCGTGCAGCCGCTGCTGGCCTGGCACAAACTCAAGCCGGAACAACTGGTGGTGGCCCACGACGAACTGGACATCCCGGCCGGAGAACTTCGCTTCAAGCGCGGCGGCGGCAATGCCGGGCACAACGGCCTCAAATCCATCACCGAACTGCTGGGCACGCCCGATTTTTACCGGCTCCGCCTGGGCATCGGCCGCCCGCCCCACAAGGGCGACGTCATCAACTGGGTTCTTGGGCGCCCCGACGCGGAGGACGCCGAACGCCTGCGCGCTGTTCTGCCCAAAGCTCTTGATACTCTTTTTGCCTTTGCGGACAAGGGGCTGGAAGCCGCCGTGCGCGAGGCCCGCGCGGCAAATCCGCCCAAGGCGGCCAAAGACTGAATCCACCCGCTGAGGCTGACACGGCGACAAGTAAAATTTCCCTTTCTCTGGACACCCGTTCGCAAATGGGATATCTGTTTTGGAGAGTGGATATTTATATCCATGCCTCTTCATGCATATTTCGTTCTCTTTTCCGCCCTTTTCCCTGTGGGAATCGGCAGGCCGGGCGCAGCCGGCGCATTGCCCAAGGCGGCGGAAATTCGCCGGAAATCCGCTTTCCGCGCGTATTTTGCCTCGTCTGTGAGGCTTCTCAAGTAGTTGAGCAACCCTGCGCAACGGCGTCCCCGTGGGACGCGTGGTGAAATAATGTTCGCACCGGACGATCTCGTGGTTTATCCGGCCCAGGGCGTGGGCAAAATAGAGCGCATCGACCGCCAGAATATCGGCGGCATCGCGTGCGAATTCTATATTGTCCGCATCCGCGCCAATAATATCACGCTGATGGTCCCAGTGAACAACGCCGCCAATGTGGGTTTGCGCACCCTCACTCCCGAGGCCGACGCTCAAGGCATTCTTGAGACCCTGCGCGGCGACACGGATAAGACAATCTATACCGGACAGAACTGGAACCGACGCTTCCGCGAATATTCCGAGCGCCTCAAAAGTCCGGACCTTGCCGTTGTTACGGAAGTCCTGCGCGAGTTGCTGCTCATCAGCCGCAGCAAGGAGCTCTCCTTCGGCGAACGCCGTCTGCAGGAACAGGCAATGGGCTTGGTGACCGGTGAACTGGCCGAAGTGCTGCATCTGACGGAAGACTCCCTGCGCGAGGAATTGCTTGAACGCTATGCACCGCCGCCCCAAGCCGAGGCAGCAGCCAACTGACGGGCGTTGCGGCAGCATATGGCAACCGCAGCCGTTAAAGCGGTTTTTTCCCTCACGGGCACAAGCAAGGCGCAAGGTTTGAGCGGCATATCCTATATTTTTTCCTTGCCATAATGCCAAAGATACGCTAATCGCATTGGCACACGTCTTTTTCGTTCCCTTACACTCTGCCTGCAGTACTACAATGCCTTTTGACATTGTAGATATTTTTTCACGTAGTTGCTTCAAAAAATCGGACCGTTATGCGTAAAAAGAAAACGACCCCCGCACTGTTGACCGACAGCGTCATGAGTCTTACGGATTTAAAGACCCGCAGCATGCAGGAACTCATGGAGCTGGCCGAACAGTTTGAAATCGAAAATGCGAGTTCCATGCGCAAACAGGAGCTTATTTTCGCGCTCCTATCGACCTGCGCTTCGCAAAACGGCGCCATTTACGGCGACGGCGTGCTGGAAATACTGCCCGACGGTTTCGGTTTTCTGCGTTCGCCTCTGTGCAGTTACATGCCGGGGCCGGATGACATCTATGTCTCTCCTTCTCAGATCCGCCGTTTCTCGTTGCGCAAGGGGGATATCGTTTCCGGCCAGATCAGGCCGCCCAAAGAGGGGGAACGCTATTTCGCCCTGCTCAAGGTGACCGAAATAGGCTTTGAACCCCCGGAACACGCCAAAAACCTGGTTCTTTTCGACAACCTCACCCCCATTTATCCTGATAATCAGCTCGTCATGGAAAATGGCGAGAAAAATCTTTCCAACCGGGTCATCGACCTCATGGCCCCCATCGGACGCGGCCAGCGCGGCCTTATCGTGGCCCCGCCGCGCACCGGCAAAACCATTCTGCTCCAGGCTCTGGCCAACGCCATCAACGCCAATAATCCCGAAGTCTACCTCATCGTGCTGCTCATCGACGAGCGCCCGGAAGAAGTCACGGACATGGAACGCACGGTCAAAAAGGCGGAAGTCATCAGCTCCACCTTCGACGAACCGCCGCAGCGCCATGTGCAGGTCTGTGAAATGGTGTTGGAAAAGGCCAAACGCCTGGTGGAGCGCAAGCGTGACGTGGTCATTCTGCTCGACTCCATCACCCGCCTGGGCAGAGCCTATAACGCGGTAACGCCTTCCTCGGGCCGGGTGCTTTCCGGCGGTCTGGACGCCAACGCCCTGCAACGTCCCAAGCGCTTTTTCGGCGCGGCCCGCAATATTGAGGAAGGCGGCAGCCTGACCATCATTGCCACTGCCCTCATCGACACGGGCTCGCGCATGGACGAGGTGATCTTTGAAGAATTCAAAGGCACCGGCAACATGGAAATCTACCTGGACCGCCACCTTTCGGAAAAGCGTGTCTTCCCGGCCATCGACATCAACCGCACCGGCACCCGCAAGGAAGACCTGCTGCTGGCCGACGACGTGCTCAACCGGGTCTGGATTCTGCGCAAGATCCTGGCTCCCATGTCGCCCATCGACAGCATGGAATTCTTACTGGACAAGATGCGCGGCACCAAGTCGAACAAGGATTTTATGAACGCCATGGGCAAATAGCGGCCCACGTTCCCGCAACAACGCAAAAGCCTTTCCCGGTACCGGAGAAAGGCTTTTTCATCACTGAACGGGCATGGACGAGCTAACACAGAATATGGCCGATAGGGAACTGCCCTGGCCGTCTATGGCGGACAAGGCCACATTGCGCATTGTGGCCGCCGGCTCCTCCCGATCCGCCGGCTTGGCGCGTTTTCTGGCCGCGTCATTTCTGGCTCTGGCCCTGTTGTTTCTGTTGGTGGGCCTGTCCAAGCGGCACCATGCGGCACTGGCCGGGGCAGGCGGATTTCTGCTGGCCGCCGCGTCCTGTTTTGCCGCTTCCCGTCCGGCGCGTCCGGTCTTGCTGCTGAACCGGGAAAAAGGAGAAATCCTGCTGTCCCGCCGCTGGCTGGGCCGTTTGAAATTCCGCGCTTTTCCGGCGGACCAAATTGATCTGCGCGCCGAACGGAATGGTTCATTCTGCCGCTTGCGAATTGTTCCGCGCCTTGGAAACAGCGCCGGCGGGCGTTCGCTTGTGAACGGCAGCAGCCATCCTCTGGACGTTTCGGATAAAGCTTGGCAGGCGGGCATGCTTCTGACCTGCCGCGCCGACGCCGGGCCTATTTCAGATATGCTGCGTGCATGGCTGCGGCACGGTTCAGCTCCGGAGTCCGGCGACGCGGAGGAATATACGGCGGCCCTCAACGGCAGGGAGCTTCCGCCGGAAGTGGAGGCCTGGGCGCGGCCCGCATCTTTCAGAGGCAGCCCCAGCTACGTCGCTCCGGCGCGAAACAAGGACGAAACGTCGGATGACGGGGATTCACCCGGCCCTGCCGCACGGCGTCAGGCGGCGGAAGCCGTCAACCGTCCGGCACCCCGGCAGCCGGAAATCCGGCGTGCCGGAGAGTTGCGGGACACGACATGCGGGCGCGACAAGCGCTCCTGAAACGCTTCACCCAAAGCCGTTTTCCTGAACGGAGAAGCCTTTTTTGTCAGACTGACGCAAAAAACCCCGCTTGATGCGGGGCTTTTTTGCACGGACGGATGAACTTTCCCCGTCTTAAACCAGCTTCTTTACCGCAGCCAGGGCGGCATCGTAATCGGGCTCATTGGTCACTTCGGGCACAAGTTGGCTGTACGCCAGACTGCCGTCAGGAGCCACCACGAAGATGGCGCGGGCCAGCAGACGCAATTCTTTGATCAGCACGCCGTAATTTTTTCCGAAGCTCGTGTCCTTGTAATCGGAAAGAGTTTCCACGGACTTGACACCGGCGGTGCCGCACCAGCGGGCCTGGGCAAAAGGCAGATCGCAGCTTACGGCCACAATGCGCACCTTGTCGGAAAGTCCGGCGGCTTCCGTGTTGAAGCGGCGCACTTCCATATCGCAGACCGGCGTGTCCAGCGAAGGCACGCTGACCAGAACCAGCACTTTACCGGCATAATCCTTGAGCCCGCGCGGGCTCAAGTCATTGGCGGCCAGAACAAAATCCGGAGCTTTCTGGCCCACGACGGGCAGTTCGCCCTCAAGATGCAGGGGATTGCCCTGAAACGTGACAGTATTCATATGAAGAACTCCTTATATTATACTTTAGATGAAACCAGCCTGCCTCAGGCCCTTTAATTTGTCAATAATTATTCCTGACAAGTTGAAGTTGACGGCAGCCAGCGGCCCCGGATTACTCCCAGACCAGGGCGCACCATTCTCCCTCAATGACCCGCCGGGCTGTCGGCAGGCCTTGCGCCTTGTAGGCGGCCTCCACGCCGTCGGCCTGGATCTCCAGCAGACCGGAAAGCACCAGACAGCCGTGGGGCTTGCGGGCGGCGGCCACGGCCGGAGCCAGTTCCATCAAGGGACGGGCCAGGATATTGGCCAGCACCAGGTCAAAGCTGTGGCCCACAGCAGCCTCTATGCCGCCGAGTGCCGCGTCAAAACCGCGCACTTGATTGAGTTCCCGGTTTTCCAAGGCATTGTCCACAGCCAGCGGATCAATGTCCAAACCCAGGCCGCTGAGCCCGCTTTTGCAGCAGGCTATGCCCAGCACGCCGGAACCTGTACCCAGATCCAGAAAGGTCTGGCCGGACGCGATACGTCCCTGATCCAGCAGATCGCTCACAACCCCCAGGCACAGGGCCGTGGTGGCGTGATGTCCGGTGCCGAAGGCGCTTTTGGGCTCGATGAGAACGGGCGTGCGGCCCGGAAAGTCCGGACTTTCGGCCAGCCAGGGCGGCAATACCACAAAACGCGAGCCGCAGCAGACCGGCGTGAAAAACTGCCGCCAAGCCGAAAGCCAGTCCTGGACCTCAAGCGCCTCCAGGGTGCAACGCGTCTCGGGCGCGGCGCGCGACACGCTTTCGCGCAATTTTTGGAGAAAGTCTTCCTGTTCGCAATGCACGCGGAAGCGCGTTTCACCTGTGGCCAAGCTTTCCTCCGCCCAGCCGAAAGACACCCCAAGCGTCAGCAGACCGCTGATGCGGTCAAAATCCCCTTCCTGAGCCACAATATCCAGACGGAAAATCTGTTTCATCCGATCCATTCCTTTCTGTCGTGCGCGGCTTGTCCGCCTCCGCGCCAGGCCGGGGCCGTCCCCTGCCCGCTACGGACAAACCATGGTAGCCGCCACCGTGCGGAAAAACAAGGACGGGCTCACGCCGGAGCCGCGGCCGCCCTGTCCGTCGCGCCGCCACGGATTGATTTGTGGCCGAACTCGCTGTACATACCCAGTTCGTCCCACCGCATATTACAATCACAGCGCCAAGGAATACCCATGCCCCAGACTGACGATCTCGACAGCCTTCTTGCGGCCATCCGCACGACGTTTGATGTGGATTTCGAGCCCCTCCAGGTGGACGACGGCGCTCTGGAAGTGCTGACCATCCGCAATATGCAGGCCCATCTGGACGGTCTGCTGCAACGCAAGGCCATCCATAATCCGCTCAAGGATCTGCCGCTCTGGGCAAAAGTCTGGCCGGGCTCTTTTGTACTGGGCCGTCTGCTGCGCAAGTATGAACCCGAGGGCAAAAATCTGCTGGAATTGGGCGCGGGCTGCGGCATCCTCAGCATGGTGGCCGCGCGCTACGGTTTCAAGCGCATCGTCCTCAGCGACATTGTGGAGGACGCCCTGCGCTTCGCCAAGGCCAATGTACTGCGCAACAACCTTCAGGATCAGGTGGAAGTCCGTTTTGTGGATGTGACCACGCCGGGCCGCGACCCGCGCTTCAGCGAGGGCTTTGATCTGATCGCCGCCTCGGAACTCCTTTATCTGGACGAACTGCACCGGCCTTTGCTTAAATTCGTGGACCGGCATCTGGCCCCCGGCGGCAAAGCCCTGTTCTGCACGGACCTGGCCCGGGCCAAGCCCCATTTCGCCAAACTGGCGACCAAATCCTTCAAACTCATGGAAGGCCGTATCGGCGTCAAAAGCCGCGACGAAGACGGCGAGGAACAACGGCGCATCTACAGCATCCTGATTCTGGAGCGGCCATGAGCGAAACCCTGCCGATCATCCGACTGACCCCCTGCCCCAAGGGCTACACCAAGGATCTGGACAAAGCCGTCAGCCCGGCCCAGACCATCGCCCATGTGCAGGAGCGCCTGGCCGCCGTGAATCTGGACATTCTGGCGGAAACCCGCCGGGTGGACGTGGGCCGTCTGGGCATTCCGGTCTATCTCAGCGTCTGCGGCGCGGACGCCCGCGAGATCATACCCACCCGCAAGCAAATGGGCAAGGGATCCTCGCCGGAACAGGCGCGGGCGTCGGCCCTGATGGAGCTTATGGAGCGTTTCGCCTTTTTCAGCTTCTGGCAGGAGCGCCCGCACATGATCCGGGCCACCTGGAGCGAAGCCGAAGCCCGTTTCGGCGACCGAATGTTGCCTCTGGAAGCCATGCTCCGCTCCGTGGACGACCGGCTTGCCCCGGAACAGGCCCGGCGTGTGCTGGACCTGACGCCCTGGCAGTTCTACCCGGCCACCCATCTGCTGAGCGGGCGCACGGTCTGGCTGCCCCTGGACTGGTTCAAGCTGCTCAGCGAATTCAACGGCACCTCGGCGGGCAACAGCGCCGAGGAGTCCCTTTTGCAGGGCCTGAGCGAACTGGTGGAGCGGCACGCCTGCTGCCGGGCGGACCGCGAGCGCCCGCGAACGCCGACCATTGACCCGGCCGGTTGCGACGACCCGATTTTGAAGAAACTGCTCTCCTCCTTCGAACGGGAAGGCGTGCGCCTGGTCCTCAAAGATTTTTCCCTGGGCATGCCGTTGCCCACTGTGGCGGCCCTGGCCTGGGATCCGGCCACCTTTCCGCAGAGTTCGGAAATTATTTTTACGGCGGGCACAGCGGCGTCTCCGGCCAAGGCGGCCATCCGCGCGGTTACCGAAGTGGCCCAGCTGGCCGGTGATTTCTGTACCCAGGCCTGCTATGAAGCCTCGGGCCTGCCCAAGTTCACCAGCCTGGAGCAGGCCGCCTGGCTGCTGGAAGGCCCGGTAGCGGCGCTGAGCAGCCTGCCCGGCGTGGAAAGCGGCGATATCCGCGATGAGCTGCTGGCAGCCCTGCGCGGCCTTGCGCCGCTGGAAGTCTATGCAGTGGAGACGACCCACCCCGATCTGGGCATTCCGGCCCATTACAGCATTGCGCCGGGCCTGTCCTTTCGCGAACGGGACCGCAACCAGAGCCTGGGGCTCTTTGTGGGCCGCAAGTTGGCCGAGGAAGCCGACGCGGATCAGGCCCTGGCCGGGTTGGCGGTGCTGGAGGAATGCTATCCGCAGGCGCACTTCCTGCCTTTTTTCCGGGGTATGCTGGCCCTGCGCGCGGAACAGTGGGATGCGGCGCGCGATCTCTTCAACGCCGCCCTGCCCTTGCAGCCGGACAACGACGCCGCCGCCTTGGCCGCTTTTTATGCCGGGTACGCGGAGACCTTGCAGGGCCGCTGGCAGGAAGCCCTGCCCGCCTTGGTCCGGGCCGTGGAACTCTGCCCGGAAATGAAGGAATACGGCAATCTTCTGGGCGTTGCCCGCTTCAAGGCCGGGCGTTACGCCGAAGCCGCCGAAGCCTTTGCGGCGGTGCTCAGAGTGGACAAGGGCTCGGCCCTGGATCTGGCCAACCTGGGCCTCTGCCGGAAATTCCTGGGCCAAAAGGAAGAAGCGGCCCGGCATTTGCGCACCGCGCTGGAATTGGACCCCTCCCTGGATTTCGCCCGCAAGCATCTGGCGGAGCTGGAGAGCTGAACAGGATTGCAAAAAATTAAAATCCGAATATCATAAGTACATTATGCTGCAGAGGGATGAGAACAATTCACGATTGAAATGAGTGAATTACTCTGGTGGCCGCGCGAGCGGACACCCGCGCCCCAGTGCAAGGAAGCGGCCGAAGGCGGCTCAGCCGTGCCCGTAGCCCACAAAGGGCTTATGAGCATTGCCAGCAACGATAAACCGCGTTTTAGCATTGCTGTCGGTATCCGTATGGTTCGAAGACTCGCCAGCGGCTACCGCTTCCTCAACACGCGGACGGCGTAAAGTTTGAAATGTGTAACGTTTCAAACGCAAAATGCCCTAGAGATTACAAACACCGATCATTCGACGGAATGGCGCTGTAATATCGGCTCTGTGAAGACCATGCATGACGACAGCTTGTGCATGGTTTTTTGCATATAGCGCATTGAGGTATCGGATGAAAAATTTTTTCATTCTACTTCTGATTATCATTCTTTTCGCTTTTTCCTGGGTGAAATTTTTTCCTCAACAATATCAGCCTGTCATCTATGAATATGCCGCCAACAAGAGCAACATCCAGCTCACGTTTTTCGGCTTTAAATGGGAGACGGAAAATGTTCTTACCATTGAATCATTGATGACGGAATTCATCAATAACAGCAAAACCATTAATGTCCTTTATGAAAGCATCAAGGGAAGAGAATATTTCCGGGCTCTGAAAAAGCAGATGGAAACCAATAACGGGCACGATATCTTTATGGTAAGTCAGGATATGTTGCCCGCGCTAACCCGGCAGGGGCATCTCGTCGAGCTTTCGGACCTGCCGGAACTCAAGAACTATTCCGAACCTGCCCTCTCGCAGATACGGGATGCAAAAGGCTCTGTCTGGGCTCTCCCCACAAGCATTTCCGCATTCGGCCTTTACTGCAATCTGGATCTCCTGAAGAAGCACGGCGTTTCGCTTCCCGATACTCTACAGGATTTTCTTGCCGCCTGTAAGAAATTCAGCGACGCGGGCATCACCCCGATTATCGCCAATAATGATATTTCGCTGAAAACACTGGTCATTGCGCGAGGAATGCCCGCCTTTTATCAGTCCGGGGAGAACGTCTCCGACCTCGTCAATACGGGCAAACTTCCGTTGAGCACATATTTTCGCAGCGGCTTCGCGCTCCTGAAAGAGCTGTGCGACCACGGCTACATTGACAGGCAGCGCACGCTGGTCACGCGAAAAACCAGAGACGACCTGACGGATTTTGCCGGGGGCGAATCCCCCTTCATGCTCACAGGCTTGTGGGCATCCACCCGTCTCAGGGAAATGGCGAATTTCCGGTACTCGGTCGTTCCCTATCCGGTTCAGGAAGACGGGCCGATTCTGGTCATCAATATCGACACCAGGCTCGCCCTGAACGCGCACGGCAAGCATCTTCCCGAAGCCAAAAGCTTTTTGCGCTATATGATCCAGGCTGAATCCATCAACAGATTCTGCGCCAATCAGACTTCCTTCAGTCCTCTCAAAGCGTTTTCCACGAGCAATCTCCTGCTGCAAAACCTGGAAAAACATCTGCGCAACGGCCGGGCCATTATAGGCGCCGACAGCCGGTTTGTTTTCCCCATCTGGGAAATCTCCCGCGCGGCCTCCCTCAAAATTCTCGAGGGCGCAAGCGTGGAGCAGGCCTGCCGCAGCCTTGATGACGCCGTCGCAGCGGCAATTCAGGAACAAACGTTATGAAGCATCAGTATCAGAGAATCAAAACGAACTGGTACGTCATGGGGGCGATTATTGCATCGTCCCTGTTGCTGATCTTTGTTGTGTTGTCTTTCATTCGAACAGTGCAGGAATCGCTGTGGAAAAATGCGGCCAGAAACCTTATTGAGACCACGGAACAGGGTGCCAACGCACTGGAAGGAGCCCTGAACAAAGATAAAGAAATATTGCGTCTTGCCGCGCATGAAATCGGGGCGTTACGCTTGAGCGATAAAAAAGCTATCTGCGACAAGCTTCAGGAATTTTCCTCGCCAGACACTTCCATCCACTTTATCAATGAAAACAGCATGTATTGCGGTTCTCAAGCCGATGCCTTGCCTGCGGAAGTTAAAAACATACTGGGGAATACCGCGGCGACCAACGGCATTATCGGGCCATATATCAGCCCCCTGACCGGAAGACGGATTTTAAGTGCCTATATTGCCGTTACATTTCATGACGGAAGAAGGGGTTTACTGTTAAAGGACACCCCCATTGAGGAACTCTACAATAAATATTCGCCCGCGTTCTATAATAATGAGGGATTCTGTTACGCCATCAATGAATCCGGCGACATAATCCTTCGTTCGCTCCACCCTGCCAGCAATAAAAGTTTTCTCAATATTTACGATATATTTCATTCCCCGCGGATGGAATCGAGCCTCAATGACCTGAAGCAAAAGATAAAAAAGAGAGAAACAGGGGCAATCCTGTTTCAGGACGAAGAGCAGGAAAAAGTACTCTGCTATACTCCATTGCACTTTCGTAATTGGTATTTTATTTCCATTACGCCCAATAGCGTTATTTTACAGGAAGCAAACTCGATTCTGAAAAAATCTTTCATCATGTGCGGCATTTTTGTCGCCTGCTTTCTTTTTGTCATAATCATCTATACGCGGACAAGGGAGGAATATGATAAAGAATTACAATACAAACAGGCTATTATTTCCAATGCCTGCATGGCCTTTTCCTTCAATATCAGCCGCGACAAAATAGAAACAGTTTTTTGCTCCCTCAGCACACTGGACACTGTCCTGGCCGCCTTCCCTTCAGTTCAGGCCGCACCCTATAGAGAGGTTATCCGGAACTGGGCGACGGAAAACATTGTTCCGGAAGACCGGCAGACCGTGCTGGAAAAAATGTCTCCGAAGCATTTTTCCGATCTGGCCGCCCGGGGAATAATGGAAGAGGAGCTTGAATACCGGATTCTTTCCGAGCGGGAACACGCTGTTTTCATCAAACAGAATATTACCCTGACCAAGGACAAAAGAAGCGGAAACATCGCCGGACTTCTCATCGCCAAAGACGTGACAGAGCTCCGTCTCAAGGAAAGCCTGTATATACAGGCATTGAAAGACGCCAGCGAAAGCGCAAATCAGGCGAACAAATCTAAAAGTGAATTCCTGTCCAGCATGTCGCACGATATCCGCACCCCCATGAACGGCATCATCGGCATGACGGAAATCGCCAGGGTCAATATCCAAGATACGGCCAAGGTTCAGGATTGCCTGCACAAAATTACCATGTCGTCCAACCTTCTGCTGGACCTCATCAATGAAGTGCTCGACATGTCCAAGATAGAGAGCGGCAGGCTTGCGCTGAATGAAAGAGAGTTCAATATTGCGGAGCTTGTGGAAACGCTCTTTACCGCGGTACAGCCGCTTTTAAAAGAAAAAAATCATACGCTGAACGTCCACATCAATGACGTCGTTCACGAGGATTTCATCGGCGACCCTCTGCGCCTTCAGCAGATCTTCATCAATCTCATGTCCAATGCCATTAAATATACGCCTGAAGGCGGAAACATTGATTTCAGCATCTCGGAATTCCATGACAATTCTCCGGCCTACAGCAAATTCCAGTTTATCCTCAGGGATAACGGGATGGGCATGACGCCGGAATTCCTGGAACGTCTCTTTTTGCCCTTTGAGCGCGCCGATGAAGCCCGGCAGAAAAACATCGCCGGAACCGGCCTCGGCATGGCAATCACACGCAATATCGTGCATATGCTGGGCGGTGACATTACTGTCGCCAGTGAACCGGGCAAGGGGACGACGTTTACGGTCGGCTTCAGCCTGAAGAGGGTCAATGCTGGACAGCGGGTCATGCAAAATCTGCATGGCCTTCCGGTCCTGATTATCGACGACGATCAGGCGGCCTGTGAAAGCGTTTGCCTTATTCTTGATGACGCCGGGATGCAAAGTGAATGGGTCACAGACGGGCAAAAGGGAATAGAGCGCATCGTAACGGCGCGGGAACGCGGCAAGGAGTACTTCGCGGTTCTCGTGGACTGGAAAATGCCCGGCATGGACGGCATTGAACTAACCAAACGCATCCGGACGGCTGTGGGGGCCACGCTACCCGTTGTTCTGCTTTCCGCCTATGACTGGTCTGAAATAGAGCGGGAGGCCCGTCAGGCCGGGGTCAATGATTTTATTGCCAAACCTTTGTTCCGTTCCCGCCTGTTGTACGTCCTTGAGCAGTTCGCCGCTCCCGGCGGCAATGGGACGGCGCGGCAAGCGGGTGCCGCTGTTACCGCCGACCTGTCGGGCAAACGTATCCTGCTTGCGGAAGACAATGAGCTGAATGCCGAAATAGCCAGGGAAATCCTGACGGCGGCGGGGGCCACGGTCGAAGAGGCGGCCAATGGGGAAATCGCGGTCGAAAAAATGCGCGGGAGCGCGGAAAGATATTATGACGCTGTTCTGATGGACATTCAGATGCCTGTCATGGACGGCTATGAAGCCACGCAAAAAATACGGAACCTGCCGAGAGAAGACGCCCGACGTATTCCGGTCATTGCCATGACTGCGGATACGTTTGTTGAGGACATCCGGCGTGCCCATGATGTGGGGATGAACGCCCATGTGCCAAAGCCGCTGGATTTCAATTTACTCTACCAGACGCTGGCGAATCTTGTGCAATAACCGGTCTGCGGCGTTCAGGCTGTCTGCCGTCTGTCGGCAATGCGACGCCTGAGGCCGCCCCGCGCCTCCTGAAAAATCCGCGCCGGGGCGTTTAAACATTTTCGATGTCAAAAATACTCTAAAAGCCGCTGAATCCCAGAATACTGCGCGTCCTGACCACGCAGTCCACCGACTGGCCCGGCAGCAGACCGGCGGGCGGGGGGGCATCAAGCCTGATCCGCACCGGCAGAAAAAGCGTTGCGCCGCTGACTTCCGTTCTGCCCTTTTGCGTCAGTCCCTGCGCCACCTCCTGTGCCAGTTCCCGCGCTTGGCCGCTGGGCAGGGGCTGCGGCGCAAGCACTTCGGCCACCGTGCCGTTCAGGCGCATGCCGTCGGACATGAGCCTGACCTCGCAGGCCTGCCCCGCCCTGATGGCTTCCCCGGCGGCCAGGGGAAAGTAAGCCTGCACCCAGAAGGATTGCGCCGCGTCCGCTCCTTCCGGCAGAATCAGCAATACGGGCTCGCCCCGCTGCACCACTTGGCCGGGTGCGGCGCTGCCCCGCAGCACGCGGCCGTTCACCGGCGCATACAATGTGCCGTCCGCTTGCGCAGGCAGAGGCGCGGCCGTACGGGAGCTTCCAGGCACGACATAGCGGTTGCGCGAAGCCAGTTGCTTGGCCCGCAGCACCTCATCGCGGACCCGGCCCAACTCCTGATCCATGGCCGCACGCATGCGGCTGACCTGTTCAAAATCCGCCTTGGCGTCTTCCATGCGGGCGCGCGCCTCGGCCTCGGCCCGTTGCGCCGCGGCATAGCGGCTTTTGCTCGCCGCGCGCTCGCCGCCCCGGCTGTCCAGAGAGCGTAGATTGAGCTGGGCCCGCACATGCTCGGTCACGCGTTCTTCGCGCCGGCGCCGCTTGGCTTCTTCCTCGTGACGGGCCTGGGCCAGACGCTGCACCATAGCTCTTTCCGCTTCCTGGGCCTGCCTGAGGCGTCCGGCCATTTCCGCCATATCCGGCGGGCGCAGGGAAGCCGCTTCTTGCCCTGCTTCCCGCAGATGCCGGGCGTAATCGTCTGCGTCCATGCGCCCCACGGGCTGGCCCGCCGTGACACTATCGCCCTCGCGCACGCTCAGGGCTTCCAGCCGGGCTGAAAATTCCGGCGAAACCGTGTAGACCATGCCGTCCAGCACGGCCCGGACGCTGTCCACCCGACCGCCAGCCAACCACCACCAAAGCGCCGCCAGCAGGACAAACGCCACAGCCAGGAAGAGAACAAATCGAACCCGGCGAAACAGCCCCCCGGCCGGGGACTTTTTCCGCGCGGGCATTTCCAGATACAACGATTCCGCCATATATGCCTCGGCAGATCAAAATGTCAGAAAAACAGAACTGAAAAAAATATGCAGATATTGTACCAGCATTCAATTCCACCCTTTACAAGCCCGGTCCGGACGCATACAAAGGCGAAGTTTCCGGAGCGGCAGGGAATATCCCGATAACGGCGCTTCGATACAGGAGAAATCATGTCCATACCGCGTTTGTGCGCCCTGTTCTGCCTGGGCGGGCTGCTGTTCGGCTGCGCCACCCGCCCTGTGGTTGTGGTGGAAAAAGAAGAATTCGTCCAGATGGCCCGGCATATGCCCAAGGAACTGCAGGCCCGCCGCCTGCTGGACAACGACGGCGCCTACGTGGCGCCCTTCTCCTTCGCCGGTTTCAGCAACTACGGGGACACGCTCTTCCGCAGGCTCTCGCCTTCCTTCATGTTCGGCGATTCCGGCCATGTCTACCTGGGGGAAAATTTTGCCGCCACCCTGCAACCCGACAGCCGGGTGAAACACTGGCCCAACGGCTTCAGCATCAACCACGCCACCCAGAAACTCACCGTCAATATGGTGGCCATTGCCGACTGGAACGATGACGGCGAAGACGAGTGGATCGTCTCCTGCATGGTGGAGCCCAAGATGGGCGGGCGCACCCGCACCTATTACGTGCTCGTGCCGCCGCCTCGCAACGAGCGCGAGCCGCTCAAAGGCACGGTGGCCGCCGTATGGGAATGCTTCGGCCTGGCCTGCAATCTTTACGTGCGCAACAGCAAGGTCATTGAGCGGGCCGCCGCCGATCCCCTGCTGCCCTCCACTGAGGTGCAGGATGTGGTGCCCGGCCTGCAAACCGTCACCGAGCCGCCGAAAAAAGCCCCGGCCGACAAGAGCGACGGCCTGGAAGAACGCAGCCTCTGATTTTATACACGTGTCGCGGCATTGACAGCAAATCCTTGCCGCGAAATGTGAGCAGGCGGGTTTTACTCGCCGTAAACGAGCACTTCAAGTCTTAAAACTCTAACGTTGAACTGCTCCGGGGTTCCGCGCAGGCCGACGCCGCAATGCGTCGGCCTGTGGCGTATCCGGCCCCGGCGCGCCATTCCGCGCTTGACGGAACGGCCCGGATTGATGACAACCTCTCAGGAGCGGCTTCGTCCGGGTTCCAATGTCCTTCACCTTCACCCTTCCCCTCTTGAGTCGCCATGAAATTTCTTTCGTCCCAGATCGCCCTGTTTATGCAGCAGCACAGCGTGCGCCGCAACATAGGTTTTCTGCTGCGCTTTTTCGCCATGCTGCTGGGCCTTATCGCCCTCTACAGCATTTTGTTTCACTACATCATGCAATACGAGCACCGCAGCTTCTCTTGGGTGACCGGCGTGTACTGGACGCTGACGGTCATGTCCACCCTGGGCTTCGGCGACATCACATTCACTTCGGATCTGGGGCGGGTTTTCTCCATCGTGGTGCTCATGTCCGGCGTGCTGCTGCTCCTGATCATGCTGCCCTTCACCTTTATCCAGTTTTTTTACGCCCCGTGGCTGGAGGCCCAGAAAAAGGGCCATACGCCCCGCTCCATTCCCCCGGATACCAAAGGGCACGTCATTGTGGTCAGCACCAGTCCCATTGCCCTCAACCTGGTGGACGATCTGAAAAATTACGGCGCGCATTGCGTGCTGCTCTGCCGTGACAGCCAGACCACCCTGGACCTGTTGGATCAGGGCTATGACGCGGTGGTGGGCGAACACGACTCCAGCGAGGTCTACCGCAACCTGCGCCTGTCCGAGGCCGCCATGCTGGTGGCCCTGGACAGCGACGTGCGCAATACCAACATCGTGTTCACCGCCCGCGACGTGGACGCCAAGGTGCCCATTGTGGCCGCGGCCCAGAGCGAAGACGCCATCGACATCCTGCAACTGGCCGGTAGCAGCCATGTCTTTCAGTTCCACAAACTGCTGGGCGAAGCCCTGGCCCGTCGCGTGCTCAACTCCCAGGCCCGCTCCAGCGTGATCAGCCGCTTCAATGAACTGGTGGTGGCCGAAGCCCCGGTCATGCGCACGCCCTTGGTGGGCAAATCCCTGCGCGAAAGCGGCCTGCGCAAGGCCACCGGCGCCAACGTCATCGGCCTATGGGAGCGCGGGAAATTCGTACTGCCCGCCCCGGACACGGTGTTCACGGACACCATGGTTATGGTTATTGCCGGTACCTACCAGCAGATCGACGCCGTCAATCATCTGCTGGGGCCGTGCGATCCCGCCAAGCATACCTGCAATGACGCGTCGGTGGTCATCCTCGGCTGCGGGCGGGTGGGCCTGGCAGCCGCGCGTCAATTGCACGCCAGCGGCCGCGAGTACAGCATTGTGGACAAAAATCCCAAACCCCGCGTCCAGAAAGAGCATATGGTCGTGGGCGATGCCGCGGACCTGGACGTGCTGGAAAAAGCGGGCATCCGCACCGCGCCCTCTGTACTCATCACTACCCATGACGACGACACCAATATTTATCTGACCCTTTACTGCCGCCGCCTGCGCGAGGACATCCAGATCATCAGCCGCGCCACGCTCGACCGCAACGTGGGCATCCTGCACGCTGCCGGGGCGGATTTGGTGCTCTCCCTGGCATCCATGGTCACCAACAGCATCATCAATCTGCTGGCTCCCGGCAAAGTGACCATGATCAACGAAGGTCTGAACATTTTCCGCAGCGCCGTGGGCAAGAGCCTGGCGGGCAAGCCGCTCATGGGCAGCGGCATCCGCAGCCTGACCCATTGCAGCGTGGTGGCCCTGCGCGACACGGACGGAGAAATGCATATCAACCCCGATCCCGGCCACGTTTTTGAGGAAGGCGAGGAAATGTATCTCATCGGGGATTCACAGGCGGAAAAGGCTTTTTACGAAAAATTCGGCCAGGATTCCGCACTGACGGATTAAAACACGGTAAAGGGATACGACACACGGCGGCCGCGTTCACTGCGCGGCCGCCGTGTGTTTATGGCCCCTTTGAACACCGGATATAAAGAAATGCGAACCGGCTCGCCCTAAGTATTTACACTTGAAATACTCGCTTGCGGCGAGCAAAGCCGCCTACTCGCATTCTTTTCTGGCGTTGGCGCGTTTCCTGCGTGAACTGCTCTAAAAATATACGCGCTTCACTCAGCGGCGTGCTCAGGGCCTCCAGGGCCCGCTCCACCTTCTCCCGGCGGAGCTTCTTTTCCGAACCGGCATCCAGCGCCGGATTGCCCAGCGGATGGGGAATGCCCACGCCCGGCACCACCCGCGCAACGCCGATGGCCTGCGCTATGGAAGTGATGGTACAGATCTGCGCCGTGGGAATACCCGCCCGTTCCAGTTCCTTGGTGATCGTTGCGCCGCAACGAGTACCCATGCCTCAGGTGGAGGTGAGAATCACCCCTGCACATTGTCCTGTTTCAGGGCCTTGGCAATGGCCGCGCCGAAGGCCCGGCTGTTTTCAAAGGAAGTGCCGTTGCCTGTGGTGGTATAGACATAATCGGTCAGAGCACCCGGCGGGTGGACGTGCGGATCATCTGCGCCACAAACAGCGATCTGCTGGCCCGGATGCGGGGGCAGGCATTCCGCAGCGACCTCTATTATCGGCTGAGCGTGGTTTCCCTCAGCATTCCGCCCCTGCGGGAACACAAGGGAGATATCAAATCCCTGGTAATCCACTTTCTCCGGCGCTATTCCAGACTCTTTCAGAAGCGGGTCAAAGGCGTATCCAAAGATGTCTACAATGCCCTCATGCTTTACGACTGGCCGGGCAACGTGCGCGAATTCGCCAATGTCATTGAATACACCTTCAATATTCTGGACGGAGAGCTGATCGAGATGGAGCATCTGCCGCCCCTGCTATTGCGTCAGGCCGGCAGCGAACTGAAAAGTTCCGGCAGCCTGGACGCCCTGCTGCGGGCCTACAGCGTGCGACTGGTGGAACACGCCCTGGAAGAGCACAAGGGACATAAAGCAGCCGCGGCCAAAGCCCTCGGCATTTCACGGGCCACGCTCTACCGCCTGCTGGCCCGGGACAGATTGTAAGCGGGGGACGGAAAAGAACATAAAAAAGTGGGAAGGCCCAAACCTCCCCACTGCATATGCCGTCCGGACGGAATGACTCAGGCCTGTTCGAGGGCCTGGTCCAGATCCGCCAAAATGTCGTCCAGATTTTCCAAGCCCACGGAAAGACGCACCATGCCGGGCGTAATGCCCGCCTCCCGAAGCTGTTCGTCGCTCAACTGGCGGTGGGTGGAGCTTGCCGGATGCAGCACGCAGGTGCGGATATCCGCCACATGCACCTGGAGGGAAATCATTTTCAGGCTGTCGATGAAGCGCGCTCCGGCTTCGCGTCCGCCCTTGAGTGAAAAGGACACCACGCCGCTGCATCCCTCGCAAAGATATTTATCGGCCAAGGCCTTGTTGGGATTGCCGGGCAGACGGGGATACTTCACCGACTCCACCTTGTCGTGCCCCGCGAGATAGTGGGCGGCGGCCTCGGCGTTGCGGCAATGTTTTTCCATGCGCAGGGGTAGGGTTTCCAGCCCCTGATTGATGTAGAACGCGCCCTGCGGTGTCTGGCAGCAGCCCATGTCGCGCATGAGTTGTGCGCGCGCTTTGACGATGTAAGCGGCCCTGCCGAAGGTTTCGCTGTAGATCAGGCCGTGGTAGGAGGGGTCGGGTTCGGTGAATTCCGGGAATTTGCCCGAGGTCCAGTCAAAGTTGCCGCTGTCCACAATGACCCCGCCCATCTGCAGGGCATGCCCGTCCATATATTTGGTGGTGGAATGCACCACGATATCCGCCCCGAAGGCAAAGGGACGGCAGAGCACGGGCGTGGCAAAGGTATTGTCCACGATCAGCGGCAGCCTGTGCCGGTGGGCCAGTTTGGCGAAACGCTCGATATCCAGCACGTCCATGGAGGGATTGGCCAGGGTCTCGCCGAACACCGCTCTGGTATTGGGCCGGAAGGCCTTTTCCAGTTCTTCGTCGGAAGCGGTCTGATCCACAAACGTCACTTCAATGCCCAGCCTCTTCAGGGTCACCGCAAAGAGGTTGAAGGTGCCCCCGTAAATGCTGGAGGCACTGACCACGTGCTCGCCGCTCTGCGCCAGGTTCAGCACGGCAAGCATGCTGGCGGCCTGGCCCGACGAGGTGCACAAAGCGCCCACTCCGCCCTCCAGAGCGGCGATTTTTTGCTCCACGGCGTCCACGGTGGGATTGCCCAGGCGGGTATAGAAAAAGCCCGCTTCGGCCAGATCGAACAGTTTGGCCACCTCGGCCGTGGAGTCATATTTGAAGGTCGTGCTCTGGGCAATGGGCAATACGCGCGGCTGGCCGTTTTCAGGGCTGTAACCGGCGTGCAGGCAAAGGGATTCCAGTTTCATGGCGTTACGTTCCTCGGAAATAGGGCTGAATGTCCGCGCGACCTGGGGCATTTTCATTCTGAAAAAAATAGTTCCAACAAGCAATACCGCCGGGCATCGTAAGCAATTTCATTGACAAGATGCTCCGACGCCGGAGATGCGGAACCGCTCCACAGCGTACCGGCGGGCCGCCGATATCACGTCATACAGGCATGGCGCGGCAGCAAACTATCCCATGCGCCCGGCCAAGGCAACTGTCCGGCTTTTCCCTTGTGACGATGCGCGCAAATGACAACAAAAAAAATTTCTCCCTATTGACCCTTCATCTTTCAGGGTATATTCTCAATTGCAAATGGTGGTTGTCCCCTTTGTTCGGGACAGGACAGGGCAATGTCTCCGTAGCCGCCATTGACCGTGAGGATGGCACGCCATCCGAAAGTGATTGCTGACATCTTGCACAGACAGCCGCCGCAGGCGCAACGGACATTACATTCCGGAGCGTACCGCTCTTTTCCGCGACGGATATCTGCCCTGTGCTCAGCAAGGGAAACTCTGTGGCAGGGTTTCCGTTTCAGCCTTTCACTCACCTTTGCCAGGAGGCTATTATGCGTATTGCCGTGGGTCTGGGCAAACAAAGCGGAGAGGAGCGTTTAGAACGCCAGGGCATCAGCCGCCGCGATTTCATGAAATTCTGCACGGCGGTGGCGGTGACCATGGGCATGGGCCCGGCCTTCGCCTCTGACGTGGCCGCGGCTTTGACAGGCCGCCGTCCCTCGGTCGTGTATCTGCACGCCGCCGAATGCACGGGCTGTTCCGAAGCCCTGCTGCGTACTTATAAACCTTTCATCGACAGCCTGATCATGGATACCATTTCCCTGGATTACCATGAAACCATCATGGCCGCCGCCGGCGAAGCCGCGGAAGAGGCTCTGCACCAGGCCGTCACCGCCCCTGAAGGCTTTATCTGCATCGTGGAAGGGGCCATCCCCACGGCCATGGAGGGCAAATACGGCTACATCAGCGGCAAGACCATGTACGACATCTGTAAGGGCATTCTGCCCAAGGCCAAGGCTGTGGTAAGCATGGGCACCTGTGCCTGCTACGGTGGCGTGCAGGCCGCCAAGCCCAATCCCACGGCGGCCAAGGGCGTCAACGACGCTTTCGGCGACTTGGGCGTCAAGGCCATCAATATCGCCGGCTGCCCGCCCAACCCGCTCAACCTGGTGGGTACCTTGGTGGCCTTCCTCAAGGGCCAGAAAATCGAACTGGACGAAAACGGCCGCCCGCTCATGTTTTACGGCCAGAGCGTGCATGATTTGTGCGAACGCCGCAAACATTTCGACGCCGGCGAATTCGCGCCCTCCTTCAATTCCGAAGAAGCCCGCAAGGGCTGGTGTCTGTATGAAGTGGGCTGCAAAGGCCCCCAGACGTACAACAACTGTCCCAAGATTCTGTTCAATCAGACCAACTGGCCGGTGGGCGCCGGACATCCCTGCATTGGTTGCAGCGAGCCCGGCTTCTGGGACGAAATGACGCCATTCTACCAGAACTAGGGGGGAAGTTATGAGCGAAGTCATTAAAGCGCCCCAGAGCGATTACACCGGCCCTGTGGTAGTGGATCCGCTGACCCGTATCGAGGGGCATCTGCGCATTGAAGTGGAAGTGGAAAAGGGCAAGATCAAGGAAGCCCGCAGCTGCGGCACCTTGTTCCGCGGCCTGGAGCTCATTCTCAAGGGCCGCGACCCACGCGACGCCCAGCACTTTACCCAGCGTACCTGCGGCGTCTGTACCTACACGCACGCCCTGGCCTCCACCCGTGCGCTGGAAGACGCCATCAACAAGCCTATTCCGGCCAACGCCACCTATCTCCGCAACCTGGTGCTGGGCATGCAGTTTCTGCATGACCATCTGGTGCATTTCTATGCTCTGCACGCTCTGGACTTTGTGGATGTGACCGGCGCCCTGCAGGGCGATCCGGCCAAGGCGGCCAAGATCGCCACTTCCATTTCCGCGCGCAAGGTTACGGCCGACGATTACAAAGCCGTCCAGAGCAAACTTAAAACCTTTGTGGACAGCGGCCAGCTCGGCCCCTTTACCAACGCCTACTTCCTGGGCGGCCACCCGGCCTACACCTTGAGCCCGGAGCTCAACCTGATCGCCACGGCCGACTATCTGCAGGCGCTGCGAGTCCAGGTGGAGGCGGCGCGGGCCATGGCCGTCTTCGGGGCCAAGAATCCGCACACCCAGTTCACTGTGGGCGGCGGCGTGACCTGCTATGACGCCCTGACCCCCGAACGGATCAAGGAATTCAAGGAGCAGTACAAGAAAACACGCGCCTTCATTGAGAATTACTACATTCCGGATCTGCTCGCCGTAGCCGCCAATTACAAGGAATGCGCCACCTACGGCGGTACGCACAACTTCATGGCCTTCGGCGAATTCCCCGCCCCCGGCGGCGAACGCGACCTGCAGAAGCGCTGGCTCAAGCCGGGCGTCATTCTGGACCGCAAGATCGGCAATCCCCAGGGCTTTGACCCTTCCAAGATCGAGGAACATGTCCGCCACAGCTGGTACGAAGGCGACAAGGCTCTGCCGCCTTATCAGGGCGAAACCAAGCCCGCCTTCACCAGCATGGGCGACACGGATCGTTACTCCTGGCTCAAGGCCCCGCGTTACGACGGCATTTCCATGGAAACCGGCCCCCTGGCCCAGGTGCTGGTGGCCTACACCCAGAACCACAAGACCGTGAAGCCGCTGGTGGACAATGTGCTCAAGACCCTGAACGTGGGGCCGGAAGCACTCTTCTCCACCTTGGGCCGCACGGCCGCGCGTGGTATCGAAACCCTGGCCATTGCCCAGCAGATCGAAACCTGGCTGAATGAATACGAAGATAACATCACCAAAGACAAGCAGATCGTGGAGAACTACGACGCGCCCAAGGACGCCAAGGGCGTGGGCTTCGTCAACGCGCCGCGCGGCGGCCTCTCCCACTGGCTGCGGACTGATGCCGACGCCAAGATCGCCAACTTCCAGCTTGTGGTGCCCACGACCTGGAACCTGGGACCGCGGGACGGCAAGAACGTGCCCGGCGCGGCCGAGGAAGCCCTGGCGGGTACGCCGGTGGCCGATCCCAAGCGTCCGGTGGAAATCCTGCGCGTCATCCACTCCTTCGACCCCTGCATCGCCTGTGCCGTGCATGTGATCGACGGAGAAACCAACGAAGTGCACAAGTTCAAGGTTCTGTAGAGCAGGCTTTGCACAGTCTGTACAAGGGCGGGGTAATTCCCCGCCCTTTTTCTGATCCTCTCCTTCTCCAAAACCGTCAGGGGGACGCGTGAACGACAAAAGGATACTGATTCTGGGCGTGGGCAACATTCTGCTGACGGATGAAGGCTTCGGCGTGCGGGCCGTGGAATACCTGGAAGCCCACTACCGCTGGCCCGTGCATGTCCGCCTGATGGACGGGGGCACCCAAGGTCTGATGCTGATGCCGGAACTGCAGGAGTGCGATTTTCTAGTGGTGCTGGACGTGGTGCTGGGACCGGAAGCGCCGGGCACGGTCTACCTGCTGGAGGGCGAGGATTTGCGCAAGAGCCTGAGTTTCCGCGACTCCATGCATCAGACGGACCTGCTGGACACGCTGGTCACCTGTGATCTGGCCGGACACAGGCCGGAGGCGATTGTCATCGGCCTGCAGCCCTTTGATTATAAGACCATGCATGTGGGACTGAGCCCGCAGGCGGAAGCCCTGCTGCCGGAATTCTGCCGCAAAGCCGTGGCGGAAATGGCCCGACGCGGCATCGTGGCCGAACCCAAGGCGGAGTAGCGCCGGAAGACTCTGCAACGCGCTGATCAGAAGAATGCGGTTATCGCCCGAATCGCGCGGAGTGTGGAAACAGAGGATGAGAAGATGTAAGGCGAGACATCGCGCCGGAGCAGACCACGGCATATCAGAGGCAGGGTTGTGAAATGCTCTGCGGTAACGCCACTACCGAAAAAAAGCCGCTGAGCGCGGCTTACAGCTGTTTTTTCTTTTCTTCGCCCAATTCCGGCGGCAACGACTCTTCGCTGTACAGTTTTATGCCCGCTTCCCGCAAAAGCCGGGCCCATACACCCTCACCGGCACACAGCCTACGGCTGAACGTACCGTCATAGATCAGGCCGAAGCCGCAGGACGGCGAACGGCTCTTGAGAATGGCCGCCACGCAGCCCTGCTCCAGCGCCTTGTGCAGGGCCAGTCGCGCGCCGCGTAAAAAATCTTCGCTCAGATCCTGTCCGTCGCGGGAAAGCACCCGTTCTCCCACCTGTTCACAGGGTGGCCGGGGAATCGGCAGTGCGGCCAAACCTTCCGGGCATGCCGGAACGGCCCGCCCCTCTTCCACCAGACGGATCACCGCCGGGCAGGGATTGCTGCCGCCGTCATAACGGCAAGCCTGCCCGGCCAGACAGGCACTGACCACGTAGCGCATTGGCTGAGTCGCCATCGTCAACGTCCGGCCGCCAGCATGTGCCGTTCCTGCATACCGGCGCGCACGGCGCGTCCTACGGCGTCCGCAGCCTCCTGCGTGACGGGCACATCGGAGTAGTACAACGCACCACTGTCCAGACCATATTGTTCCTGCACGGCATCGTAATGTTGCCAGGCGGGCGACAGCGCTACCAGTCGCGGGGTGAGCACTGCGAAAAAAAGCCAGAGGGCCAGTACCCAGCTTCCCATTTTCAACAGATTGCGTACGGCAGGCGGCATACATTCTCCCATTACGGGCCGCCACGGAAAGCCCGCAGCGGCCCGCCGTCAAACACACACTAGATCTTGGCGGTGATTTCCGGGAAGACCTTGTAGAACATGATCCAGGCCATGAGCAGCGTCAGACACAGGTTCAGCGACTGACCGCAGATGTAAAGGATGATGGGCTTGCCGCCCTTGAAGTACTTGCCCAGTTCGCGGAAGTTGGTGGTCAGGCCGATGGCCACGAAGGCCAAACCGAAGAACCAGCCGCGCAGGGGCACGGAAATCTTATTGGTGCCGTTGTCCACCAGCATCTTGCCGAAGTCCGCGCCGAGACCGCTGCTGATCAGCGAGAAGATGATGGAAACCGCCAGGAAGCCGATGACGAACTTGGGGAAACGATGCCAGATTTCTATGGCGCCCACGCGCTGGCCGCAGGCCTGCGCGTCCACCTTGGTGCACCAGTACAGGGCCACGCAGAAGGCGGTCACGCCGATAAGCACATTCTGGATCATCTTAACCGTGGCGGCCACCTGCAGGGCCTTAGGGCCGATGAACGCGCCCGCCGCGGCCACGGCGCCCGTGGCGTCCACGGTGCCGCCGATCCAGGCGCCGCCCAGCACTTCAGGCATGCCCACCCACTTGATGAAGGCGGGCATCACCACCATCATGATGGCCGTGAAGGTCAGGGACAGACCGATGGAGAGGGTCAGTTCCTCTTTTTTGGCCCGAGCCGCAGCCGCCGTGGCGATGGCCGCCGAGGTGCCGCACACGGACATATCGGCCGAAATGACGATGTTCAGGGTCTGGGAAGGCATCTTCAGCACTTTCTGGCCGAAAATGTAGGTACTGACCAAGACGATGGGCGTCACCACCCAAGCCACGAAAATGCCGGGGATGCCGATAGCCATAATCTTGTGGAAAAGCACTTCCGCGCCCAGCAGCACGAGACCGGCCTTGATGAAGTATTCCACCTGCGCGCCCTCTTTAAGCCATTTGGGCGTGCCGAAGGTATTGGCAATGATCATGCCGATGGCGATGGACCAGATTTCGGCATTGATGCCGTAAAGACGCATGGTCTTCTGGTTGCCCAGGATATTGGCGAGCACGCACAGCAGATACACGCCCAGGAAGGCCACAAAAAACTTGCCCACGTTGAAGCCCATGAACTTGGCGCCGATGGAGGTCAGCACGGCCAGCGCGAGCCCCAGCACAATCAGGGTGGGAATGCGGTTGAAAGGCTTGACCAGCTTTTTAGAGATGTCGGCGGTCGCTTTCTTGGCGGCCTGCCATTCGCCGATGGACTTTTCAGCGGCGGCGTTCAGCGTGGCGTCGCCGAACGAGGCGGCCGCAGCGGCGGCCTGCGCCTCTTTGGCCTGGGCCAGAGCAGCGGCTTCGGCCTGTTTGGCCGCATCCACTTTCGGCATGACGGCTTCATTGGCCTTGTCGGCCTGGGCCTGCGACATCATCAGGGCGTCTAGGGGATTGGACTGCCAGCGGGCCGGTGTTTTCAGCTGATTGATAAGCAGCTTGACCGAAGCCAGATTCTGTCCCTGAAGCCCTTTTTGGGCTGCGGAAGCCTGGTACCATTCTATGGTTTTGAAAGGTTTGGCGGATTCGGCTTTCATAACCGCCGCGTACTGCTCATACTTGCTCTCCAGCTCCTGGCGGCCGCCGAAAACCAGGCAACTTGCCACGATCAGAATAAAGAAACCAATCCAGATGGCCCAGTAATCTTCCTTTTTCCACAGGTCGGACCATTGCGACTTTGCCCTGTCGACAACGATCGCCGAGCTTTCTTGAGACATTCACTCCTCCTTATCAGGACCATTGTTTTCAGACATTCCCCAGATATCGGGAACGTCTCACCACCATAAGTAAATTGAACACTGGGATTGTATGGGCTACTTTATAATACAAACTAATATAAAAATTTTCAAGTCACAAATCTTTGGAATCCCTACCCCACGGAATGACACTGTCCATTTCATCGTCGGAAAAACTTTCTGCGCTTTGACCAAAAATTTATTGACAATCCCCCCAACCTCATCTATTTTTCCACCTCGTGTTGGGCTGTCGTTCAATTGGCAGGACGGCGGATTCTGGCTCCGCTAATCAAGGTTCGAGTCCTTGCAGCCCAGCCAACACATGCGTCCCCATCGTCTAGCCGGCCCAGGACAACGGCCTTTCACGCCGTCGACAGGGGTTCAAATCCCCTTGGGGACGCCAAATTTAGGTACAAAGAAGAATGCCAAGGTCAAAAACACCTTGGCATTCTTTGTTTTTTCTTTCCAGTATGGTTTCCCGAAGTCCAGCCTTGTCCGCTTGCATCCAAACATTTTATGGGTATATCCGTAGGTAGAAATGTGGTACGACATTTCTGATACCTACATGAATAACCGGCCGGAATCAAAATATTTTTATCCATGTGGGTATCTCTTCGTCCAACGACAGCCAGGGAGTGCCCATACCTCTTACCGATACCCACATCCGCAGTCTGAAACCCGACGTGAAGCCCCGCAAGTATTTTGACGGCGGCGGTCTGTTTCTCTTCATCCCCGCCAACGGAAGCAAACTCTGGAGAATGGCCTACCGTTTTGACGGCAAAAGCAAGCTGCTCAGTTTCGGGGAATATCCCACCGTATCGCTCAAGGACGCCAGAGAACGCTACGAAGAGGCGAAGCGCATGTTGTCCAGGGGGATTTTACCCGTCAGACCACAAGCGGCAGCTACGGCAGGCCAGAGCCATCGCGGAACGCGACAGCTTCCAAAATATCGCCAGAGAGTGGCAATGCAGGCAGCTGTGATATCTCTTCCGTCACAATGTCGCGGTTGCTTTTTGAACTGGCTGTCATGAGACCTCTTCCCGGTTTTTCCAAAACAGGTCATAGGCGACAATGCGTCTGCTTAATACAAAGGCCCTTCTTTCCCGGTCCCTATCCACATTGCCGCCGGACGGGAAAAGACAGAGTTACGGCAGGCGGAACAAGTCGCTCGCCGGAGTTCGCCAGTGCCGATAAAAACCAAGCCGGTATGCAGTCGCTTTACTGTCAAATCTCTTCCCATTCGCCGACACTGCCGCGTTGTTGTTCTTCAATGTAGGTTACCATCCCAGAAAAACAAATTAAGCTATAAATCTGGCGCACCTGCATTGAAACGCCAAACTCTTTTTCCATGAAATGGACCAGCCGTACCGCCAGCAGGGAATTTCCCCCATCGCTGAAAAAATTGCTGTCACTCCCCGGTTGAACATGGAGCACGTCGCTCCACCAGCCGCTAAGGGCCTTGGCCACCCCGGAATCGAATTCGGACGGTTGTTCCCTGCTCCGCTCGGCCAGTCGCGTCATTTCTTCTTTGCACATGGAGCGCAAAGCGGCATGGTCGATTTTTCCCGTATGGATACGCGGCATATCTTCCATCCAGAGAACATAACGTGGGATGAAAGCGGCAGGCAGCCTTCCCTCCAGTTGCAAGCGCAGGGCCGCCGGCAAGAGCTCCAACACAGGCATTTTTTCCACGCGGGGCATATTTCCGCAGTCAGCTGCAAGGCATGCCACAAGGCTGTCGTGACCATTGTCATCCATGCAGAGCACCGAGGCCTGCTGAACGCCGGGCAGAGCAAGAAGCAGCCCTTCCACTTCCTGAGGAGCGATCTTTTGTCCACGGATCTTGATCTGCCGGTCAGTTCTTCCAAGGCAAATCAGATTCCCGTCTTCCGTCCAGACTCCCATATCACCGGTGCCAAAGGCGGGTTCTTCCTTATGCCTGAAAAAGACGTCTGTTTTGATTATGCTGCCGTTTTCCTGAAGATAGCCCTGGCAAACCATTCTGCCGCATACGCAGATTTCCCCGCGCATGCCGGGAGGAAGCACGGCTCTGGTCTTGTCCATGAGAAGGATACGGCCACCGGCGATGGGTTTTCCGGCCGGGACAGCTGATGTGCCCGTGAGGGATGAAGAACAGAGATGCCATGAGGCATCGCAGGTTATCTCGGTACTGCCGTAGAAATTATAGATTTTCGCTGAAGGGAAGGCGCGTTGTAGGCGGTGCGCCAAAGCAGAAGGCAGAGGTTCGCCGCTGGACACAATATGCCGCAAGGCGTCCAGAGTCCCCTTTCCTCGTTCCGCCATGGCGGCAAATTCACGCAGCAGGCTCGGCACCGCCACAAGCCGCGTGATTTTTTCGGTCTTCAAAATTTCATACAGCGTATCCACATGGGCGATGCTTTTTTCTTCCATGAAAAACACAGGGAAGCCATAAAACAGCGGCCCGAAAATCTCGCAAAAGCAGTCGCCGAATGCCATGTCCGTCTTGGAGCATCCCTTGTCCTGCACGGTTGGCGGCATTAATTTTTCTCCCCATTCAAGCCTTCCCACAAGACCGGCATGGGAGAGAGCCACTCCCTTGGGCCTGCCGGTGGAACCGGAGGTGAAGATCACCCAGGCAGTTCGCTCCAACATCCCGGCTGGGCGTTCGGCCGCGAGAACCGCTGCTCCGGCGTTTCCCTGCACAATATCGCTCCCCAGCACAACAGGACCTGTGAAAGCCCTTTCCAGGCACCGGCCCCAAAGTCCTGCCAAGTCTTGCGGACAGTTTGCCACAAGTGCAACGGGACTGGCGTGCTCCAGTATGGAAAGCGCTCTTTCGGCGGGCAACGTGACGCTTATAGGCATGACCGCCGCTCCCAGTCGCCATGCCGCAAGCATGGACGCCGCAAGCTCGGCTCCTCGCGGCATGTAGAGTGCGATGAGGCGTGAATGCTCCAAGGGAGTTTCGGCTGAAAGGGCGGGGACAAGGTTTTTCATTGTTTCCGCCATGCCTACGGCCCGTGAAAATAACTCAAGGTAGCTGTATTCCCGGCGGTCCCGGCCCGCATACTCCATAATCGCGACCTGATACGGATGGCGGCGTGCCGTCTCAACAAACCAGTCCCACAGGGATGCATGCCGCAGGGGGACGGCCGCCTGGCAGTTCACGCTCTCAAGCAGCGCCTCATCCCGGTCAAGGCAATATCGCATTTCTGAAAGAGCCATATCCGGTTGGCGGGCGCATTGAGCAACGACATACTCCAGCCTGGCAAACAGGTTTTCCACATGTCTGTGCTCCATCACGGCCTCATCAAACACCACAACGAAGCTCAAGCCGCCATCGGCCTCATGCAGAGCAACCTCCATGTCCATACCGCTCTTGTGTTCTCCTCCCGCCGCAATGGATAAGGTCACGTCCCCGGCCCTGACCAGGCTTTTGTCGGTATTGTCCTGGCTGAACGTTATGGAGAAAAATGTCTTTCCGGCGGATTCCATGCTTGAGTCGTCGCTTCTTACCAGCAGTTCAAAAGGGGCGAGCTCATGTCGCTTGGCCAACATCAGTCCCTTATGGGCGGCTTCCAGAATATCCTCAAAGGTTTGGGCTCCGGCAAAATCAAAAGCCAGGGGCTGCGGGTTGACCAGCATACCCACGATACTTTCCAGGTCGGGAAGAAAACGCTGCGCCGAGTAGGTGCCCAGAAGAATGCGCTCACTTCCAGAGTAGCGTGAGGCCACGAGGGCGAAACCGGCCAGAAGGAAAATAAAGGGCGTTACTTTTTCCTGCGCCGCCGCCCGACGCACCTGCTCTGCCAGAGCATGAGGAAGGGTATGCCGAAAGAAACTGTGACTTCCGCCTCCCTCTCTCGCCTGTGGCCTTGCCCCGGCCAGGCTTGCGTGAAAAGAAGCCGGCTGCGCATCCAGGCTGCGCAGGGCCGCAGCATAGGCGTCCGTGTGCTTTTGCATGGCGTCCATGACTTCCGGCAGACGTTCCCAGCAGGCAAAATCGCCATATGAATATTTTGCCATGGGCACTTCCATGCCTTCCATGGCCAAGCGCCACTGGGCCAGAAAGATCTTCATGGACCAGCCGTCAAAAACCGCATGGTGGACCACAAGCAGCAGCTCGGCGGCCTGGGCTTGCCCCTCTTCCACCGGCATGAGGGCAAGGGTTCCCCGTACAAGAGGCCCCTCCAGCATATTCAGCGCCTCCGCCCCTCTCTTCCTGGCGGCGTCCGCCCACCTGCCGGCGGCGCTGTCCGGGGAGAGGTTTCGCAGATCCAGCACCTCAAAAGGCGCTTCAATCCGAGGCAGCACCCGCTGGACAAGCAGCATGCCCCCGGCCGCGTCCGGCCTCTCTTCAAAAACAGTGCGCAATGCCGGATTCGCGTTTATCGCCGTCCCGAACGCGGCAATAATGCGGTCAGTGTCGATCCGACCCCGCAGACTGAACATGAAAGGCAGATTGTACAGCCCGCTGACAGGCTGAATCATTTCGTCCACGTGGATACGTTGCTGCGCGCGCGAAGCAGGGTACAGGCCGGAAGCACTTTGCAACTGCGCCGCCTCACTGAGGGAAGGCAGTTTGTTACGCTCCTCCCCCGCACCCAAGCTGGCTATATATCCGACAAGCGCCGCAAATGAAGGGTGCTGGAATACGCTCAGTATGCCCAGATGCGGAAAACCGGCGGACATGAGTTTGTTGAGCAGACGAATGGCCGTAATGGAGTCGCCGCCGCATTCAAAAAAATTGCTTGTTTCTGATTCAGGCCTGCGGCCAAGCAATTCTTCCCATATTTTTGCCAAGGTTGAGCGCAGCGGCGTATCCAGCCGCACGTCCTCGCCAGTCCGGGGCAGTTGCCATTCAAGAATGGCCTTTCTGTCTACCTTGCCGTTGGAGGTCACCGGAAAAGACGAACACAAGCCGATAAATGGCGGAATCATGTACGAAGGAAGAAAGCGCATAAGATGGGCTCGAAGCTCCTTCAGACAAATATCTTTGCCTTCTCTCCCCCTGACCCAGGCAACCATGACAGGAGAACCTGCCGGGCCGGTCCTGGCGAGAACCACAGCTTCCTCCACGGCGGGAAAGGTCTGAAGATGGTGTTCGACTTCGCTCAGTTCGATGCGGTAACCGCCAATTTTGACCCGATTGTCCTTGCGCCCCACGAATTCCAAAACGCCGTCAGCATGCATACGGACCATATCGCCCGTTTTGAACAGGCGCTCGCCATTTTTCCCGCAGGTGGGAAAAAGCTGTTGGGTCAGGCGATCGTCATTGGAATATCCCGGCGACATAAAAGGCCCCGTGCAGCACATTTCCCCCACCACCCCGCGCGGGCGGATATTGCCTGCCGCGTCCACGACGCGGCAGCCGCAATTGGCTATGGGGGTTCCATACGGCAGGCTGTTCCAGCAATCCTCCACCCTGGTTACCGTATGGGTGACATTCCAGATTGTTATTTCCGTGGGGCCCCCAACCGTAACGATCTTTGCTCCGGGTGCCAGCCGGAACAGCGTCCGTGCGGTTTCCAGCGGCGTCCAGTCGCCGCCGAGGCATACGACACGTAATGATGCCAGAACGCTTTTGACCTTTTCTTCAGACAGTCCGCGGCAATAATCCACAAGCATGGTCAGCATGGCGGGCACGGTATGCCAGAACGTCACGCCGTGCTTTTCGATCAGCTCAAACCAGTGCCGGGGATCCTTGCGCAGGCGGGGATCGGGATAAACCGCGCGCATGCCGCACAGCATATTGCCCATATACTCCGGTATGGACATGTCGTGTTGCAGGGGCGACAGGGCGAGAACCACGTCATCGGCCCCCAGCCCCAGCCTGCCCATGTGGGCGCGCACGTTGAGAATACCGGCAAAAGGCAGTTCCACTCCCTTGGGGACGCCGGTGCTGCCCGATGTGTGGATGACGCAGAAGACGCTCTTGTCCCACACTCGCCGCCCGGTCGGCAGGGCTGTGCGCACCGGTTCACCCGATGCCACATCCAGGATGGGCAGGCCGAAGGCCGCCGCTTTTTCCCGAAGCGACGCGTCGGTCACAACCATGGCCGCGCCGCAACGCCGCACGATTTCTTCCAGCCGCTCAACGGGGCTTTCCACATCCAGCGGAATGCACACGCCCCCGGCAGATTTCACGGCAAAAGGCATGATGCTCTGCCAGCGGCCTTTTTCCAAAAGAATGGCCACCCCTTCGCCGGGTTTGAGGCCAGCCTCGCACATTCGTGCTGATGCGCCGCACACGAGTGCGGGCACGTCACGCCACATGAGAGCGCCCCGGACATCCTCAATGCAGACATACTCCGCGCGCGTGGATGAAAATTCGTCAATAACGGCGGCAACGTCCATGTCGGCAATCGCGCAATCTCCACCCCAGGTCAAACTGTACAGGACAGGAAGGGCAAGAACAGACAGGGGAAATGCTTCATGCCAGATGCCGTCCCTGTCGGCGCAGGCGCGTACCAGGGCCTCAAAAGCGGCAAACATGTTTTCCGCAAGCCCTTCGGGGAAAACGCCATCCAGAATATCCCATGAAAGGCGCAGTTCTCCGCGCACCACGGCATACTGGGCATCAATCCAAACTTGCGGCGTCTGGCTGAGCCCCTTGCGTATACGACCTATGCGTTCAAGGGGTTCCATCCAGGAAGAGCTCGCACCCTCTCCCGCATCCGTTTCACTTGTAAAAACAAAGGGCATGCAGGCTTCCGGCCCCAATGCATTGGCCTGACGCCATTCACGCAGGATGGCCACTCCCGACACATGGCAATATTGCAGGTCTTCCAGCAGTTGCGCCATGACAAGACGGGTCCTTTCCAGAAGACTCCCGCCCGCCATGCAGTCGTATTTTACCAGCGTCATGCTGGCGAATTCACCAACGCACGCATTCACATCCGCATGCACGGGCAGCCTGTTGCCCCAGGGCACATTGATGGTGAACGCGGGTTCTTCGGACCAGTGCCCCAGGGTCTCCGCATAGCAGGCAAGCAAAAAGGCGGCCAAGGTCACTCCCTTGCCGCGCAAGGAATTTCTCAGCGTTTTAAGCTCTGCTTCCGAAAGTCTTGCTTCCAGACGATAGGACTTCACGGGGTCGTTCGAGCTCTTTTTACCGGAGCCACGGGCCTCCGGACGATAGCCCCGCTTTTTTTCAAGCGGCAGCATGGGTGCTGCCGGCAGGGTGGTCACTTTGGTTTTCCAGTAGGAAAAACTGGCCTGATAGGCGGAGGAATTCCGGAAGGACTGCACGGCAAGTACATAATCCCTGAAGCTCAAGCCCGGCGGGGGAGGTAGCGTCAGGCCGTGATACAGGGCGGCCAATTCTTCCATGAGCACGCGGTAACTCTGCCCGTCCAGGCACCATGTGTCCTGGCTGGCAAAAAGAATGTCAGTTCCGTCCGGCAGCCGCACCGCGTGAAACGCGCACTGAGGCCATGTTTCGAGCGAATAGCAGCGGCAGGACAAATCGCGGCGGATGGAGTCCAGCGTCTTGTCCGCTTCCCGCGCAGACAGGTCCGAGGCGTCCGTACGCATTATCCTGATGGGGGAATATTCCCTCAGGATGCGCTGCATGCCGTCTCCGACGACCACAGCATGCAGCATGTCATGTCGCTGCACCAGCGTATTCAGGCATTTTTCCAGGCGCTCCACATCAAGGCTCGGGACCTCAAGCTCAAAGTATGCGTGAATGCCCACCTGCCCATATTGCAGCGTGTCTCCGCGCCCGATCCAGTATGCCTGTTGGTTGTCCGTCAGCGGAAAGGGCATAAAACGGTTTTGGACATCCGGACTGAGTTCCGGAATCTCCTGCCGCAGGGCCCTCTCTTCTTCCTCAAGCAATTGCAAAAGCTCCCGCTTGCGCAGCCTGAGAGTATCCAGACGACTGCTTGTCAGGGCCTCTCGCGGGCCGCGGCAGACAATCTCCCCCTCTTCAGCATATAAGACTATGCCCTGACTGCGCAGTTCAAAAACAAATTCGAGAAGTTCCGCTGGATACCCGGCATTCATGGCATACCCCTAAATCTTGACGGTCAGTTCGTCCTGGGCATTAAGCCCTGTGCCGCGGACGGGCAGGAGCCGCGCTCCCGCACCGCTCCCGGCGGCCGCCGGGCCGTTCATTCTGGCATTTTCAATGAAAAGCCTGACCACATAGGCGGTGCGCGGATGTGAAAAAAGTCTGAAAGGAACCGCCACCTGAAAGACGGAGCGGAAAACGGCAATCAGTTGCGCGGCAAGCAATGATGTGCCGCCGTGATCAAAGAAAGCGTCATTTTCGCTGAAAGCTTCAGACCGCAACACTGCCTGAAAGGCCGCGCAAACGTCACCACCTGAGGAAGATGGTTTCACGGCAGGGGGTGCCGGCAGGCGCTTTTGATCAACTTTGCCGTGGGCGGTCAGCGGAATGGATTCCATAACAAGGATGTGCCCGGGAACGAGATGGGCGGGAAGTTCTTCCGCAAGAGCCTTGCGCAGGTTCTCAGCGAAAATCCCGGGTTCCATGCCGAACGCGGAGCCGTGGGCCACCACATAGGCGACAATGGTCGGGTAGTCCCCGCGCACAAAGGCGACATGCACATTGGACACACAGGGTTGGCGCATGACGGCCGAACTGATTTCATCGGGGTCCACCCTTTTGCCCCCGATCTTGAACTGCGCATCTCTTCTCCCCACCAGAACAAGCCGCCCGTCGGGTTGCAGATAGGCCATATCACCTGTCCGGTAGCAGCGTTTTCCGCTTCGGGGGTCAATCACAAAGCAACGGGCCGTCCGTTCCGGATCATTTATATACCCAAGCCCCACGCCCGGACCGCCGATGAGCAGTTCCCCCACCTGTCCTGCAGGCAGAGGCGCAAGATCGTCATCCACGACCAGCAACTCGGCATCGCCAAAGGGTTTTCCCACTGCAAGGGGACCTTCGGGCAGAGGAAGACTTATGTTCCCGGCGGCGGCGACCGCGCAGGTTTCCGCCGCCCCGTAAGAGTTGTTCATTACGATGCCGGGGCAGGCGCGCATGATCTTTTCTATACGACCCTTATTGGGCAATTCTCCGCCGAAAATCAGGACTTCAAGACCGCTGAAAACGCTTTCATCCTGTGCGGCAAGCGCGCTCATGACGCTTACAGGCATGGCTGCCGTATTGATCTCCCATTTTTTCAGATGCATTTTCAGACTATGGGCATCAAGCAGCGTTTCTTCCGGGGTGAGCACGAGCGTGCAGCCGTTCAGCAGGCTGATCCAGAGCTCTATAATGGAAAGATCAAAAGTAAGTGCCCCTCCGTAAAGCACTCTCTTGCCGGCGCTGAATCCGGGCATGCCCCGTGAGCCGACAAAATTGGCGCAAATGCCGTCATGGGGCAGGGCCACCCCCTTGGGTGTTCCGGTGGAGCCCGAGGTGTGGATGACATACAGCGGCGGGGGCATATCCCCATACCGGGCCCGCATCACATCTCTCATTTCCACTCTGCTCCAGGCTGAAACAACCTTCTCGGCTCCAAACAGATCATTGGTATAAACAACGGGCGTTTCACCGCCCCAGCCGGACACGGACATACCCTCCTTGTCGCACACAAGCAGGCACATGCGACAGTTGCCCCTGACCGCTTTCAGACGGTTGTCCGGCCAGTCGCAGCCCAGGGGCATATAGGGAATGCCTGCTTTGGCGGCCCCCACCGCAGCCACGACATGCCGCGCCGAGCGGCAGTGATAGAACCCGATGACCGGCAAGGTATCTATCGAGTATGGCATCTCTCCCTGCAGAATCCCGGCATCGCCGGCACGGGTAAAAATTGCGGCGGCTCTGTCGGAAAGCAAATCGAGATCCGAAAACGACAGGCACAGGTCAGGCCCCATAACCGCCGGAACGCCTGGGTTGGAGCGCGCCACTTCTGTAAAGCGTCTGAGCAGATCTGTTGCCATGACTCCTCTCTTACTGGACGGTAAAAACAATCCTCACAAAGCAATGTGAGAATGTTTGTCGATGATACACGCGATGCACTCGCTGTCATGCCCATTTTGGTTATTTTTTTGCCCATAATAACAAAATATTCACGGCCATATATGAATGATAACTATCCATATATTAATTAAAAATGCCCATAACTTTTTTGGGATAAAAAAAATACAAACATGAGCAGCCCCCATGTCGGATCATGCGATATCTTGGATCGGGTCTGAAATGCAGCATGCCCATCGCAAGGAGAGCTGACATGAAAAGCCCACGGGAAAATCCGGCCAAGCAGCATGTTGTCCTGCGTCCGGCCCCCTTTGATACAGAGACTGAAGGCGAGGAGAAAGTGCACGTATACCTTACCCACGCCCGCGACCTGATGGACTTGGCCTCTCCGGCGCAGCAGGGGCACGGCCTGGAGGCGTTGCTGGAACGTGAAGATCCGGCGTCCGCGCTGGGCCGGGCTTTTGCCCTGCTTTCCCCACAGGAACAATACAAAGCGCTTCGTTTTCACCGACTGAATGACGGAATCCTGTATATGGCGTCCCATGCTGCACTGCGCATGTTATTAAGCCTGGAAAAAGGCCGCCGTTTGCCGCATGAGTGGCTTTTCGCCTCCAGTAATTACGGTAGACCCTACCTTGTCGCCGACGCCTTCTGCGACTTTAACATTTCCCATTCCTGGCCATGGGCCGCTATTGCTTTCTGCCGCCACGGACGCTGTGGAGTGGATGTGGAGCTTCAAGAACATCTGGGCGACTGGCAGGCCCTGATCCCCCTGGTATGCCATGAAAATGAACAGCAGCGCATGGCGCAAGCCGGACGCCCGGCACATCAGTTTCTTCGGCTCTGGACTGCCAAGGAAGCCGTTTCAAAAGTCCTTGGACTGGGACTTTTGCTCCATTTTCCTTCCATGGAAACGGATATGAGTACCGGCAGCATCCGCATCGACGGCCGCCCCGCGCCGGTGCGTTTTGTCCACTTGGCGAACAGCGTGGAAGAAGGGGTCGTATCCGTGGCTTGGGCGGGTACTCCGGAAAAATCTTTTTGTTGCTGCGTAAGTCAATTCAACGTGATCACGGGATGTGTCGCACACGTGGGTGAACATCATGTGCAATAACAACGCATCGCTGGAACTGAACAAGACAAGACTCATCGCTTCATTTCTGGAAAATGCACGGCTTTTCCCCGATCAGGAAGCCGTAGTGGACGGAGAACAGAGCATCACCTATGCAGAGCTTGATGCAGTGTCCAACCGCATTGCGGCGCGCCTGCAGCGGTCATACTCCCAGACTCCTGAGCAGCCGGTCAAGGTTGTGGGTGTGCTGCTGCCCCGTTCGATCGGCAACGTGGCCTGCTGGCTGGGAGCGGCAAAGGCGGGCATCGCCTATGCCCCTATCGGGCTGGACTGGCCCCCGGCGAGAATTCAGGGCATCCTGCGCCGCTGCAGCATAAAGGTCGTGCTCACCGGCGGGGATTGCGCGGCAATCATTCCACGGGACCTGCCGGTCGAGGTGCTGGATGTTGCGGATTTTTTGGACATGCCGGACAACGCCCCCGCTATTGAGATACGTGTCCAAAAATCCCGCGATGAAGAATCCCTGCCTCTGTATGTCATCCACACTTCGGGTTCCACCGGAGAACCCAAGAGCGTCGCCCTGACCCATGCCAACACATACGCAGTACTGCAAAATCCCTCGGAATACGGCGTGCGAAAACATGACCGCATGGCGCACGTCATCGCCGTCACATTCGACCTTTCCATGATGGAGGTCTGGGGTAGCCTTCTGCATGCCGGAACGATCATTGTAACGGAAACCGAAGTATCCCTGGATGCGGAACGCCTCAAATCCCACATCAGCCGCTACGACATTTGTTGGGCCATACTCTCCACTGGAGTTTTCAACATTCTGTCCACACAGGACGTTACGACCCTGAAAAGCATGCGCGACGTATGCATTTGCGGCGAAATGCCCAATCGCGAAGCCATCATGAAGGTATGCGCGGCATGCCCCGGCACCACTATCCACAACTGCTACGGACCGGCGGAATGCACCATATACGTCACGCGGGAGAGTATCACCCCGAAAAGCCTTGAACCTGCCGTAGTTCCTGCGGGCCGCCCCATTGCAGCCGCCGGAATACTTATCGTGGACGACGACATGCGCCCGCTTCCGCCCGGTTCCGTGGGCGAAGTGATCATAAGCGGACCATGCGTGGGCCTGGGCTACATCGGGGATGCGAAGCGGACGGGCCGCGCCTTTGTGCACTTGCCGTACCTCGAGGGACCCGTTTACCGGACCGGCGACTATGGAACCCTGGACGAACACGGCAGCCTGACGGTCTTCGGCAGAAAGGACAACCAGATAAAAATATCCGGACGCCGCGTGGAACTTGGAGAAATCTGCTCCACAGCCATGGGGGCGCCGGATGTAAAAATGGCCTTTATCTCCCTCACGCAGGGCGCCGACAGAGAACTTGTCGCCTATGTCACGCCCGAATCCCCCGAGATGCTGACCGACCGGAATCTTCGGGCACGTTTCGTGGCCGGTCTGAAAGATCACATGCTTGCCCGTCTGCCCGAATACATGGTTCCCAGGCACTACATCCTGGTGGACAGTCTGCCCCTGAACACGCACGGCAAAGTTGACCGCAGCCGCCTTCCCACGGTGCCAACTCCCACGCTGGTCGAAGACGGCAGTATCCTCGGGATGTTCCGCGAAGTTCTCGGCAACTGTGACTACAGGCTCCAGGATTCCTTTTTCGATGCGGGTGGCACCTCCATCAAGGCCGCGCGCCTCATCGGTGAGATCAGACAGGCGACACAGGTCCCGGTACCGTTCAGTCTGCTGCTTGAAGACAATACCGCCGCCAAAGTACAGGCCTATGTCGAGAGTGCCCGGAATTCCGGTGTGAACACGTTTCATGACGCCCCAAAAACGGAGCCGGTCAGGTTTTCTTTCCACAGGCGCACAAGGCGGCCTTCTTCTCTTGAGAAAGCTGTGGGAGACGAACAATGAGAGCGGAAGACATCCTCCGCCGGTGCGCGGACCGCAACATACAGGTTGAAGGGAAAAACGGACGACTTCTTGTGCATCCGGCCAGCGCATTGACGCCGGATCTGCGCATGGAACTCAAGCGCGGCTCGCGTATGCTTCTCAGACGGCTCGAAAGCGCGAACGCCTCTCCTGTCCAGCGCTTGCCGCCGCCTTCCACTCGTTATGCGGAAAAAGCCCCTCTGTCCCCCTATCAGCTGGGACTGTACAATCTGCACCTTGACGAGCGCGACAATACCAATGTGCTGAACCAGACGGGAGTTCTCGATCTGCTTTTTGTTCCTACGGAGCAGGAGGTTATGGCGTCCTTTGAAAAGCTGCTTGAGATTCACGGGGCGTTGCGCCTGTCCATCAGGATTTCTACTGACGGCAAACCGGAGCAGTTTCTGGACGTGCGACGCCCTGTACGTCCTGAGATCCACCAGACTTCGCCGGAGAATTTCAACGACAAGATTGCTGAAATTCTGGAAGCATATAAAAGAACCCCCTTCTCCATGGCTTCCGACCCCTTGATACGGGCGTCCTATGTGGCTGTGCCGGAGCAAAGGGCCGCTTTCGTACTCTGCGTGGATCACCTGATCATGGACGGATGGTCGGTTGGGATACTTCTTGAAGACTGGCAAAGACTCCTCTCGCCTGAAGCCGGATCCATTGCAGCCGCGCAGCGGCAACAGGAGCTTCAGTATACGGACTACGCCGCATGGGCCGCAGAGATCCTGCTGCCAGCCGTCCGGGAAAAACAGGCCGCATACTGGCGCAACGTGCTGCCCCTCGGGTCCGCTCCACACGCCTTTCCCACAAAAGTCGCCCGAGGCAACGACTCCGTCCGGAGCTGCGGGCTTATCCAAACGCGCCTCCGCCCGGAACTGCTTACGGAACTGCGGCAATGGGCGGCACGGCACGGTTGCAGTCTCTTTGCCGCCCTGCATACGGCCCTGCGCGTGGCGCTCTACCGCGCGAGCGGGCAGGAGGACGCTCCCATCCTCACCGTTTCCGCCAACCGGCAACAACTGGAAGGTACCGCGAGGATGGTGGGCTGCTTTATCAATGTGCTGCCCCTCTATTGCCCGCTGGATGGCGATGCCCCTCTATGCGAAGAGCTCCGGCAAAGCAATGCCGCCGTGCTGGCGGCGCTGGACAACCAGGATATTCCGTTCTGCTCCATTGTTGATGCCCTTGGGCTGCCCCGTGTCCGGGCATGGCAGCCCATCGGTCAGATAATGTTTCTGCTGCAGAATGCCTTTGCAGGCCGCAATGCCGGAAAAATGCGCGTACGCCTTCCTGAGCATCCTGTCACCGAGCATGAGCTTTCCTTTATCGTGTGGGATTTCGGCGTTGAAAATACCTGGCTGCACGTGGAATACAGAGAAGATCTTTTTGAAAAAGAACGTATCCAGCTCCTTATGGACAATTTTTCCCGCACCTGCGAAGCACTGCCTCATGCCGAAGAACATACTGCCCGTGGCCTGACATCCGATGCCCGCCCATATCCTGGGCCGAAAGAGCATGCGGAACCCGCCAAGGGACTACGGCGTCTTCTGTCCGCCCTGCGCACAGATGAAAATGCGGCGGTTCTGGGTCGCCTGCTGCAGGCACTCGCAACGCATTTCCCTTCAGCCCGGCCGTCGGAAGTGCTGTGCCTGTGGCGGGGAGGCAATACCCAGGCGCGACATATGCTGCAAAAAGCCTGCATACTCGGCGGGATTACACTTGCTCTGGCTTATGAGGATGAAGACGTTTCCTCCCTCATAACAGCTATGCGGCATCCTCCACTGGGCGTCCTCGCGGTAGGGGAAAAAAGCTTGAGCCGTCCGGCCATGCCGGAAACAAAATATTGCGAAATTGTGAACCTCCTGTGGGAAGACCTGCTGCAAATCACGGACCTTCCGGCTGGAGATGTTCTTTTCCACGAGGGAAAAGGCATTCCTCCGCTGTTGGTCAATGACGGGGAAAGTCCGGCTGCATGGCAGGCTTATGACGCGAACGCTTTCATGGCGGGTCTGGAGGAAACCTGCCAAAACCTGAGCGGAGGGCAGGGGCAGATCCGCTTTCTTGAAAACGAAGATGCCGACCGCGCCGGCATTGTGGCTCTGGCCGCCCTGCTTCAGGGAATAATTCCTGTCTGGGGCCATCCTGACGACGCAATATGCGAAAACGCGCTTCCCGTCACAACAAACTGGGAAAGTGCGCTACGCCTGCTGCAAAACGGCGTGCAATCGCTATGGATCATGGATGATCTGCCCACAGCCGCCTTTCTGGCAAAAAACCGGTCCGCACTCGACCGCTGCCGGCTTTTTTTGCGTATCCCCCGCAGCCTGCGCTGGGCAACAGCATTGCTCGACGGACAGGGCTGGCAGGGCGACGAGCGGTTCTGCCGGGCCGTCATCGGAAAGAATATCCTTCCCGCGGACTGCGTCTGCGGCGAACCGGCTGCTCTGGGCAACCTGTTCCGCGCCGTGCCCCTGTCATCCGACACGCTGTCCATTCCGCTGCCGTCCGCCATTGCCGACCACCTCTGGTTCAAGGGACGCTCTGTGAACCTTGATGCGCTGACCGATTTTCTACTGGCGGACACGCCGGGCTCTTCGCCTCATGCGGCCCTTGCTTTCGCAGCTCCTGAAACGTCTGATTCCCTCTTGGATATACGGGGCGAATGCATCCTCTGGCATGACGGGAGCGTTGCTTCCGATGCTGTGAAAAACCTTCTTTCCCGCATACCCTCCTGGCTGCCCCACGCGCACGCGGTCGAACTGACGCAAATGCCGCATATCCGGGTTTCTCACAACCGGAGGTTGCGTCCTGACCGGCATTACCTGTCACTGCTTCCGATCGCGACAGAAGAGCTTCTGAAGCGTTTTTTCCAGCGCTATTCTCACAGCTCTTTTGCACGGCAAGGGCTGTACATTGCCGAAAACGACTTTTTTGCGGATCAGGTACAAAAACTTGCCGGCGCCTATGAGGTGAAAGCCACAGATCCCCATGATCCAGAACCCTTGACTCGCGATGTACTTTTTACGCAAGGGCCCGACCGTTTCGCGCGCCCCGTCATCCCGGACGCCGCCTCCGTGCCCGACTGGGATCGTCCCTTTGCACCCGATCGCTTCTGCCTGCTGATAAATGGGGCGGGAGATGAAGGGCGCATGCTGGTCCGGGCACTACGACAACGGTCCACAGCCCGCTTTTTTCTTCTGGAACAACCCGGCTCTTCCGATTCGGCACTTCCCGACCAGACAGTCAGGCAAGCCCTGGAACGAGGACGGCAAAGCTTCGATGCCCTCCCCGGCGGCCTGCTGCATCTCGTGCCCAGCCCCCAGGGCAACGGCAGGCATATTTCCCCGGAAAAACTGGGAGAAAAATTTTACCACCCATTTCATCTGGAGGCTCCGGAAGCGCCGGTTATCTGCCTTTTGCGGGATGGAGGCTCGCCCTCGTTCTCTTCGCGGCACCGGGCGGGCATGGCGGGAGAAGACTTTGACGCCCTGTGTGACTATTTCGCCGGACAAAACAAATTTGCCCCGCATACCCATCTGTGCCTGTGCCTCCCTGTCTGGCGCAATGCGGATACGGCACGACTGGCGGCCAGCCGCATCTTTCGCATGCTGCAAAGCGGCCATGACAACGTCATTGCAGGGAAAAGCCCGGCGGATGCGATTGCATCCGGACATATGCAGGGCTTTGCCTACCCCGCCCGCTATCTGCACATCAGGGTCAGCCGGGGCGATGCACTCCCGCCGTTACCGCACCCCCTGGTCTTGGCCGCGAGCCTGCCGACAGCGCCGCGTCTTGTCGCCCATGCCTCCGAAAACGGCGCATCCGAAGTCTGGCGAACGCTCGTCCAAATCTGGAAGGAAGTTCTGGAGCTGGATGATCCTGATCCGGAAGCCAACTTTTTCGATGTGGGAGGCAGTTCCGTGCTGATTCCGCCTCTTCGGGACAAAATCCGGCAAAACCTCGGCGTGGACATCGGCATGGCGGGTATATTCACCTACTCCAACCTTAATGACCTCCACATGCACATTGCATCACTGGCAAACAACGCCGCATCTCCCGGCCCGTTGCCCTCCGAAGCTCCCGTGCCATCCCGGGAAACCTTCCAGCGCAAAGTCCGGCAACAAAGAAAACGTCAGCACGAGGTGTTTTCATGAGTGCAACTTCCCCCTGGGAACAGGAAGAGTATGCCAACGCCATAGCCATTGTGGGCATGGCTGGGCGCTTTCGCGATGCCGATACCATTGAAGCTCTGTGGGATGTCTTGCGCGACGGCCGGGAAACCCTGCACCGCATGACCGGAGAAGAGCTTGCGGCGCAAGACTGCCCGGTTCCGATCATGGAGCATCCCTGCCATGTGCCTGTCACCGCGCAGCTAGACAGAGCGGACCTGTTTGACGCGAACTTTTTCGGCTTTACCCCGGCCGAGGCCCGTGCCCTTGACCCACAATTACGGCTGATGCTGGAAACGTCCTGGCATGCCTTTGAGGATGCCGGCCATATCCCGGGCGATGAGCGTGCCGGCGTTACGGGCGTATTCGCAGGTGCGGCTCAGAGTTTCTACTGGCTTTTTCACACCCGGCCCACGGTCCGCGATCACCTGAGTGCGGCATTCGGTCAAAATCTGGTTTTAAGCGGGCAGGGTTTCAACAGCACATGGATATCCCACAAACTGAATCTCACCGGTCCGAGCCTGAACATCAACACGGCCTGCTCCACGGGGCTCGTGGCGGTGGCCTCAGGCTGCCAGAGCCTCCTGGACTACAGTTGCGATCTTGCCCTGGTCGTCACCGCTTCCGTTTTCAGCCCGCGGCACTGGGGCTATTGGGCGGAGCCGGGCGGGATTCTTTCGCCCGACGGGCATTGCCGCCCGTTTGACGCGTCCGCCAACGGCACGATCATGGGTGAGGGCGTCTGCGCGCTGCTTTTGCGCCGTCTCGGGGATGCCATCAACGGACGCGATCATATCCGGGCGGTCATACGCGGCTATGGAATCAACAATGACGGCGCGAGAAAGGCCGGTTACACCGCGCCCAGCGTCAAGGGCCAGACGGAAGTCATACGCATGGCGCACAGATCCGCAGCCGTAAGCAATGCGGACATAAGCTATGTCGAGGCTCACGGCACCGGCACGAATCTCGGCGATCCCGTCGAATTCGCGGGCCTGCGCGCGGCTTTTGACGCTCCGAGGCGGCAACCCTGCCGAATCGGCTCCGTAAAGGGCAATATCGGCCATCTTAACATCTCGGCCGGGACAGCGTCGCTTATCAAAACCGTTCTCATGTTCGAAAATGAATATATGCCCCCCCTTGTCAATCATCATCAGTGCAATCCGGAGATCGACATTGAAAACAGCCAGTTCCGGCTATGCGTCAAGGGTGCGGACTGGCCCGAAGACATGCCGCGCCTTGCCGGTGTGAGTTCTTTCGGCTTTGGGGGCACCAACTGCCACCTTGTGGTTGAGCAAACACCCGCATGGGCCCGTGAAAACGGCATATCGTCCCCGCACGCCCGGAGCGCCCCGCCGAACACCGTGAAAGACAAAAACGTTCGGCCCCTCTACCCCCTTATGTTCAGCGCCCCCGACCATGACAGCCTGTGTCGGCAGCTTCAAACCTTCGAGATATGGTTCGCGCGACATGCCGATGCCGATATGGCTGCTGTGTGCACCGCCCTTTGCCGCCACAGAAAACATTTTTCCCACCGGGCCCTGCTCATGGTCTCCACCACCGAAGAGGCGGCTTCCGCCCTGCGCGACGGGCACATCCGCATGGCTACCTCGCCGCAGACGGCACGCCTCGCGGTTGTTCATCCGGACTACGGCTTGCAGTCGGCCGATTGGCTGCTCGCCGTCTCGATGAAATTACTCGGAGAATATCCCGAGCAACACGACGTTTTCTCCTTCTGCCTCGCCCCGTTGGGAATAAAGCTGGAACAACTGTCTTCATCCCTTCCCCTGTTGGAGGAAAACGTCCTGTGCAGAGAAAGTCTGGCGCTGGCCTTAGGGTATGCGCTGTCCGATATTCTGCGCCGGGCGAAGCTGCCCATATCTGCTGTCGTGGGACAGGGAACCGGAGCCATTGCAGGTATGTGTCAGGCAAACATCCTGTCGCGGGAGGAAGGGTTGCGCGGGCTTGCACGGTTCCAGGCCGGAAACCGGGCATGGCGGGCGGCGGACGCAGGAATCAGCTTCTCCACGCTGCCTTTCCATGCATCCGTCGAAGAGGTCGGAATGACGGACGGAGCGCCCCTGACATTTCTTGAATACCGGCTGGAACGCGACAAAAATGCGCCTCTGCCGGGGCCTGCGGCCGTCTTTGACCTGACGGACGCGCAAGCCTCGCCCGCCCGAAACTGGGCGTCTGTCCTTGGTGAGCTTTTTCTGTGCGGCTTCTCTCCGCTCCTGCCCGATAAAGAAGCGCCCCACATTTTCCTGCCCGGCTATACGTTCTCTCCCGACAGCCACTGGCTGCCCCTGAACTATGACGATCAGCCCCCCCTTTCCCCGCCCCGGGCATCGAGCGAGGACGATACGCCTCCAGCCGAGCGGCTTCTGCTTGATATCTGGCGGGAAGCCCTGGGCATCGGCGATCTGGCCGCCAACGACGATTTTTTCCGCGCGGGCGGCACCTCCCTGACCGCCCTACGGATACTCGCGGCCATCGAACTTCAGCTCGGAATCAAGCTCACTATGGGCACATTTATGGAGGCCCGTACGGTTGACGGGCTTATTCGGAAAATCGCCGAACAGCTCGACGCGGCGGAACAATAGCATAAGCGAGGCCCTTTCATGCAGTCAGAGCGCATCTCCAAAACTGCCTTGTCAGGCATGGAAAAACTGAATGCTCTTGCCCTGAGGGCAAAAAACAAGAAACTGCCTTCCCGGTGGGTTGTCAAAGCAGCGCCGGATGCCATGTATAAGCCCTTCCCATTGAGCGACATGCAGCAGGCCTACTGGATTGGCAGAGACAAGGATATCGGCGGAGGCGGTGTTGCCATGCAGAGCTATGTGGAAATAGATTGTCCGGCTCTGGATGTCGCGCGGCTGCAACGGGCACTGGACACGCTCGTCTCACGCCATCCGATGCTTCGCGCGGTCGTGCTGGAAGACGGGCGACAGCAGGTTTTGCCGCTTCCCCGTCGCCTGTCCGTGCGTGAAGAGAATCTTCAGCATCTTGACGCCGAGGCTCGGGAGCAGCGCCTCAACGATATCGCCGTGGAAATGATCGCCACGGTCAGCGATCTTTCAGTCTGGCCCCAGTCCGAGGTGCGTTTCAGCCGCCTGTCCCCTTCCGGAGTGGGCAGGCTGCATTTCCGTTTTGACCAATGGGCCATAGACGGCAGGAGTTTTCAGATTATTTTCGAAGAACTGGGCACACTGTACGCGTCTCCGCAAACCGCTCTGCCCCCCTTGCGCATAACCTTCCGCGACTATCTGACCGCGCTTGAGCAGTCCAAAAACGGCGTGGAATATTTTGAGAGCGAACGTTACTGGAAGGACAGGCTCAAATCCCTGCCTCCGCCCCCTCCCCTGCCCAGACGGAGTTCCCCCGCCTCTCCGGCCACACCTGACATGGTAACGCGGCGGGCGGATATTCTGACGGAAAAAGAAACGCTGGCTCTGAAGAGTATCTGCGCTGAAATGGGCCTTTCCCATGCCTCCGCCCTGGGGGCGGCCTATGGAGAGGTTCTGGCCCTCTGGAGCGGCACCCGACGCTTTACGCTGAACACCCCCCGTTTTAACAGGGAGTTGAGCTGGCACCCCGACATCAATAACATCATCGGAGAGTTCGCCACATTCACCCTGCTGGAATTTGACGACGCTCAGGGCGTATCTTTCAGGGACAAGGCGGCAAAGTTTCAGGAGGAAACTTGGACCAGCCTCCGCCACGGGCAGGTTTCAGGCATGTCGCTGCTGCGCGAACTGGCGCGGATAAAAGGTTCCGCCGAGTCCGCCTCCATGCCCGTTGTGTTCACGGCTATGCCCGACGGCGCTTCCGACGGCGCGGACCTGGATGAGCATATACACGCCATGGGCATTCTGCACCGCCTGTACGGCTCAACGCCTCAGGTCCACCTGGATTGCGTTTTTTCGATTTTTTCCGGTAAACTGCATATATATTGGGATTCCAGAGACAGCCAGTTTCCCGACGGACTTATTGGGGATATGTTTCAGGAGTTCATGCGTCTTGTCCGTCTGCTTGCGTCGCAAAAAGAAGCATGGGAGCGGCCAAGGCTGGCGGAACTGCCCGAAACACAGAAAAAGGCGCGCCAGACAGCGGCGGCGGCCCCCGAACCTTTACCCGACACCGACCTGCTGCGCCTTTTTTCTCACCAGGCTTGGAGCCATCCGGAGAACATCGCCATTTTCTGCGGCGAGGATGCCGTTTCCTACCACGCCCTGCATGATGCAGTCTTCCGTGTTTCTCAACAGATTCAAAAGATGCTGTGCGGTGTCGTTGCAAGGCCGGAACAGCTTCCGCCTCATGGCGGATGCGTGGCCGTCCTCATGCGACGCGGCTGGAAGGCTGTTGCCGCTGTTCTGGCGGTTATGGCGGCTGGCAGACCCTTCCTGCCCCTTGACGCCTCCTGCCCTGCCGCGCGTCTCGAGACCCTCGTGCGCATCGGCGGCGCCGTGGCTGTCATCACGGATGAGCCATGCAGCCATGCGGCGGAAAGTCTGCGCCTGCCCAGGCTCGTTTTTGACTCGTCTTCCCCGGAGGCGGGCTCCGACCGGCATTCCCCGGTTCATGAGCGACAGTTTCTTCACGCGCCACATGCAGCGGCCTATGTCATGCTTACCTCCGGGACCACCGGAACGCCCAAGGCCGTCACCATCGGGCAGAAAGGCCTTATGAATGCCGTGCTCCATTCAAACAGACGCTTCAAGGTGACGCGGGAAGACAGGTTTTTGGCCATTACCGCCATGCACCACGACATGTCCATGTATGACATTTTCGGAGCGCTGACGGCCGGAGCGGCCATAGTCATCCTTGCCCCGGAAAAGGCTTCCGATCCCCGGCACTGGGTTGAAACCATAATGCGGCGTGGCGCTTCCATCTGGAACAGCGTGCCCGGATTCCACTCTGCGCTCATGAAACATTGTCGGAAACAGGGGATTCAGCTTCCTCTACGACTGCATATTCTTGGCGGAGACTGGATTCCCCCCGGCACCCTGGCGAGCATAGCGGAATTCTGCCCCGGCTCGGAACTATACTCCTGCGGCGGTCCCACGGAAACCACCCTCTGGAACATCCTTCACCCCGTGCGGGGTCTTGACCCGGAGTGGCCTTCCATTCCCTACGGCGCCCCCATAGCCAACAACAGTTATTATATCATGGATTCTGCCCTGAACGAGCTTCCTGACTGGGTTGCAGGCGAAATGTACTGCTCCGGCATAGGGGTATGCATTCACACCACCGGCGGGGATGAAAATTCTTTTGTCGCACATCCCCGTACGGGCGAGCGCCTATACAGAACCGGCGATATGGGGCGCTACCGGCCCGGCGGCATTATCGAAATCCTGGGCAGAAAAGATTTTCAAATAAATATAGGCGGCTACCGCGCTGATCCCGTCGAGATTGAATCGGCTCTCACAACCTGCTCCGGCGTCGTGCGCGCCCTTCTGTTGCCGGTGTCCATGCGCGCCGACGGCAGCGACGGGGAAAGCAGGGCCGTGCTCGGTGCCTGGGTTGAGACGGAAGGCAGACGCCCGCTCCCCGAAGAGTTGTCGGAGTTTCTGCAAAAATCCTTTCCCCTCGCCATGATTCCACGGCTTTGGGCCATAGAAGACCAAACGCCCATGACCGCCAACGGCAAGGTGGACAGAAAAACCGTGGGTCGTCTTCTGGCAGAAATCGCCGGAAAGGGGAGCATGAAGGGGAAAAACGTCCGCCGTCCGGCGCAGACGCCTCTGGAAAAACTTGTGGCACGCCAGTGGGCGGAAGTTCTGGATACGGAGGAGCCTCCCCTTGACGCCAACTTTTTCCACTCCGGCGGTGACTCTCTGCGCGCCATGCAGGTCATCGGACGCATCAGGGAAGTTATCCCCGTGCCTCTGCCGCTTTCTGTTTTCTTTATCTCTCCCACTGTGGAAGGTGTTGCAAACGCCATCCTCGAACGCCTGGCCGTTGAAGCCCCGGCTCAACAGGCCGCGCAGGAAGCCTGACATGACGGAACAGGAACGCCGGCAGCGAATCCGGCAATGGGCCGCAGTATATGAGGAAACATACCGGCAAATGGATAGCTCCATGCCGCTGCTTCAAAACTTCTCCCTCTGGAAAAGCGCCTGCACGGGCGACCACATTCCCGGCAATGAAATGCGGCAATGGCTGGAAGATACCCTGGATGCCATAAGAGACCTCCACGCGGATTCCATTCTTGAAGTCGGCTGCGGGCATGGCCTGTTGCTGCTGCGCCTGGCCGGCGAATGCGCACGCTATGTCGGTGTGGACTTCTCGGCCGCCGCGCTGAACCGCCTTTGCAAAGCGCTGGAAAAACTCCCGCCGGAGCAGCTTGAGAATCTCGATGTGGATCTCTGCCAGGCAGAAGCCACCGATCTGGCCTCCGTCGGCGAAGAAATCTTTGACGCCCTCGTATACAATTCTGTAGTACAATATTTTCCTGACACGGCGTATCTGCTGCATGCGCTGGAGCACGGCCTGAAACACATCCGGAAAGGGGGCAAGGTTTTCATAGGAGACGTCAGAAACGCCGCCGCATTGCCGTTGTTCCGGATATCCAGGCTCTTATGCGAGCTCCCCGGCGGCACAAGCGCCGCGCGATTCCGCGAAGAGCTGAATTCCATGGCCGACGAAGAAGAACTTCTTGTGCCCCCGGAGTTCTGGCACTCTTTACAGGGGGAACGTCTCGCACGCATGCGTGCTTTCACCAGGCCCAAACCGGGTTCCGCGTATAATGAGCTCATGAAATTCCGCTATGACGTAACCCTTGTGGATGAGAAAACCCCGCCTCTGTCCGCGAAACTGGTCCTGCCGTGGGAAAAAATTTCGGAGGCGGGAAAGCCTCAGGACATTCTGGCCGGGATTCTGGCCGGTCTGTTGCTGCCTGTCCCTCAGACATGCGGTTTAAGCGTCACGGGCATTCCTGACGCCAGAACCCATAAGGAAAGAAGCGTTTGTACCAGCATGCTCGCAGAAGGGTCCTCCCCGGCCCTGACACTTGCATCAGCCCTCGATCTGGCGGAAAACGCGGCAGGGTCAGCCCGGGAGCTTGGGCTGTTGCCCGCAGAAGTACACGCCTTGGCCCAGGCTCACGGCATGAGGGCGGATATTCTGCTTGATCACCGGGACGGCCTCTCGCTGACCGCTCTTTTTTACGCCCAGGACCCGGAAAAAATGGAAGGCGCACATGCCTGACCAATATTCTTTTCCGGCGGAAATAGCCGCCTGGCTGCCGGACGTGCCTCTTGGGAGGCCTCTCTTTCCACCCCTGTTCTGCTTCGCTCACGCCGGAGGCAGCGCGGATATCTATCGCCAGTGGCAAAAAGCACTCAGCGGGTCCGCCACCATATATCCCATGGAACTGCCGGGCCGCGGACGGCGCATGGCCGAGCCATTCTGTCCTTCAGTCGCCTTAGCGGCCCGGAAAGCGGCGCAATGCGTCGCGGCCTGCGTGCCCGACAGCCGCTATTTCATATTCGGACACAGTCTGGGCAGCATCATCGCCCTGGAAACCGTGAGAGAAATTGAAAGTCTGGGCATTCCCACTCCTGCGTTGCTCTTTGTTTCCGGCAGATATCCGCCACATGTGATGCAGAATCATAAGCAAGCGCTGTTCCGTGCTCCGACGCCAAGCCTGCTCGACGAGCTGCGCAGGCTTGGCGGAACCCCGGAAGACATTCTTCAAAACAGGGATTTCCTTGATGTGCTGCTACCTGTGGTGCGCGATGACTTCCGCTTGGTGGAAACGCATACATCCGCAGCAAGTCCACCCGTCTCCTGCCCCATTTGTGTTTGCTGCGGCGACAGGGACCAGGACTCGCCCCTGCCCCTCCTTGAAGAATGGGCAAAGCTTACCACCGGCGGCTGCACCATCCATCTTTTTCCCGGCGAACATTTTTATCTTTACGATACAAAAAATGATATGCCGGACTTTCTGGCCCGACACATCATGGGGGCGGCAGCTCAAGATCTTACGCTTCGCTGATACGGACATGCCGTCCGGCACGAAACTTCAGCGTGACGGCACAGTGATCTGAAAAGAGAAAATGCCCGGCGAACCGGGCATTTTTTCTTTAGAGCATAAATATTGCACAGTTCAAAATGCACGCTGCCCTCTGCCGCAAAAAACGCAATTTACCGCGGCTGTCGATACCCTGGGGCTCGCCCTGCCCCAACGCGCACCAGGACCTGATACTACTGTGATTCTGTTCGCTCCGCTCTTGATGCGCGTATGGCGCTGCACGCCTACAGCCACGGCTTCAACTCCTTTCAGGTCAGTCAGGCAAGGAGAGCGAGACTTTCATAAAAGAAGTGTATTCTTGCCTCAACCGTTGCAGCAAGCTGCCTACGGATAAAGAACGCAGTGCCGACAGGTCCTAATTGGACAGTGTCGAAAATTGGCGCATTGTCTGCTTGGGTGTTATACCATAAAGCTTTTTATATGCGCTGATAAAATGCCCGACATTGGAATAGCCTATGGCAAACGCGCATTGGCTGACGTTCATCCGACGCTTTTCCAGCATTGAATAGGCATATTCCATTTTGCATTTATGAACAAACTTGGCGATACTTACTCCATAAAGATGCTTGAAACCCTGGTTTATTTTCGATCTGTTTATGCCGACTTTTGAATACAATTCCTCAACAGTGTCTATCATCAGAAATTGATTCTCTATTTCATTTTTTAGTTTTTTTATCCTGCATATCTCATCGTCCATAAAACAAACGTCAGAGCTTTCCATCCTTTTTTCAGCGCTGCGCATAGCCTTGAAAAAGAATTCAAGGATGGAGTATTTAACATAGAGCTCATTATTATTAAAGCATCCCCTGTTTTCGATGAAGCACCTCACGCATTTCATGCATTCCGCGCTGGCGATGCCGGCAGCCATTATGGGCGTCCTGCCGTTGCTTCCCATTCCGCGCAGCACTTCTTTCAAATGTGCATAGGCTCCCTGCCCGAAAGTGCTTTCCAAAAAATTCCTGGAGATGAAAATGCCGACATGCCTGTAATCATTCTGTCTCGGCAAACGCAGCGCGACATCCACATCCGAAAGCTCCCCAAGCGCAAACATATTTGAAGTTACAGAAACAGTATTTTCAGATTTGCAGTCAAACTCTATATGTGTTTCGCCTGAAGCGACAACAATGCATACCAGCACGGAGGATTCACAACGAAGATGGGAAACCTTTTCCCGTGTAACAGTGATTGGACCGCAAACCCCAAACTGAACGCCCTTAAAAGGCTCAAAGGCCACACCGCTTCCCTCTGCCCAGTCGCAGGAAAAAGAGACATTTCTCGGTTCTTCATGGCAACGATGCATCCGGCTGATTTCAGCAACACGGGAAAGAGTAAAGTCTCTTTCAAACAAAGTCTTTGCGTCCATTCAGCAATCTCCTGAAGGCTGTATCTGATGTTCATTGATTTTCTTAAAACCTATTTGCCGCCCTCTACAGGCAAATTCGATATTTCAGGCAAGGAACTGCGTGCAATTGGTCTATATAGGCAGAACCAACGCCGCAATGAAGGGTCGGGCGGCGACTGGTCGGCCTTGCTCAACACCGCCCTGCGCATTCACAAAACAATCTCCGGCGAGGTCCTCCTGCCATTCCGGGATTCCGGCGCACAGAGGAATTTTTCAGGCAAGGCGCCGCAACGGCAAAGGAGGGCTGACACCCCGAGTCCATTCGGTTACTGCCGTCCAGACACCAGGCAGTCACAAAAAACCAAGCTTTGTTCGCACGATAGGCTATTCGACATTGAAAGTCAATTTCATTTACACCTCAAGATTATTTCCTCTCTCCCAAACTGGATATTTTTATTGCCCTTTTGAGCAGAGGGAAGCGGCATTTTTGGGATAAGCCTACTAAAAACACAAACAGCAGGATACCTATGTCCCTTACCAAGACGTCTGCCTTTCCGGGCACGGCTTCGGACAAATGGCTGCCCCAGGCGCCGGACGAGAACGACCAGGCCGCAATCATCGCATTCCCATACGCAGGCGGAGGGCCATCCGTATTCCATGGGTGGGACAAGTCACTGCAACCTTACCGTTTGCGCCTCTGTCCGGTGTCCCTGCCCGGCAAGGAAAAACGCCGTGCCGAAAAACTGCCCGACGACATTCATGAACTGGCACAGAGCATTGCCGCATCCGTTCTTGCCCACATCCATAAGCCCTATGTCATGCTCGGCCTCTGCTACGGGGCCAGCCTCGCCTACCTGACAGCCCAGCTCACCACCGCAGCCGGACGCCCTCCCGTGGGCATCATCGTTGCGGGCGGCAGGGCCCCGCACACTCCCCCACCTGTACCCGTCAGCGGCATGACAGATGATGATTTTATCAGCACATTGCACCGGCTTGGATTTATTTCCGATATTGTGCTTAGCAACAGAGAACTTCTCGATCTATACTTACCAATGCTTAAATCAGATTTTATAATGGACGAAAAATTTATTTTACCATATCCAAAATGCAAATTTTTATTCCCAATATCAGTATGTTATGGAGAAAAAGATGCAATAACTCCTGAGCATGATATCCTTGAATGGAGTATATACACGAGCAATCTGTTCATGGCTCAAAAATTTAAAGAGGATCAGTTATTTTTCGCAAAAGAATATGACAGATTCATTGAGTACATTGTTGAAAAAAGTCTTTCTCTTGTTGAGAACCCCAATTTTATAGAATAATCAGGGAGAGAAAACATGTCTGGCATATGCGCTATACGTCATCTCATGAAACTGGCACCCGAAAGCGTTCCTCCTATGCGCCAGGCCGTCTTCTTCGCCGCAGCGGCGGCGTTTTTTTATCCTATTCCCATCTTTATGGCCTGGATGGTTTTCCGCAGCCTGCAAAACGGTACGAGCAACAGTTTGCTGGCGCTTTTTTTCGCCATTGCAACTATTGCTATCATCCTGGTCTTCATTTGCAGGGCGCGGTGCACGGCCTTTGCGCATAAGGCTTCTTTCATATTTGGGACAAAAATCTGTGCGGTATTGATGGACCATTTGGGAAAAATCCCCCTGCACTGGTTTTCAAATAAAAGTACTGGAGAATTAAAGAAAATTCTTAAACATGACATCGAATTAATGGAGTATTTTATTGCTCATAACATATCTGACAGCATAGCCTGTGTCTTACTTCCCATACTGTGCATATGCATCCTTTTCTTTATCAATACAACACTTTCCTTTGTAATCCTTTCAATAATAATAATTGCAATATATATTCATTATATAACATTTAAACTCATGAAGAATACAACTCTTAATGATGAATATTTCAAAACAGTATCAATACTTCATTCTGATACAATAGAGTTTATACATGGAATGCAGGATATAAAGATATTTAACAGAACAAATGAATCATATCGAAGAATGGACGATGCAATAAAAAATTTCAAAAAAATACAAATAGATATACAAAAAGTTTTTTTACACAGGTGCATGTATTTTCTTACCATAACCGCAATGGCCTTTGTTATTACAGCCATGGCAGGCGCCTATTTATACAAGTCCGGTTACATTCAGCTTGATATCATGCTGTTGTTCATAATGGTGGGGTGGATATCCTTCGTCCCTCTTACGCGCATGCCCCGCTTCATCACTTTTTTGTGGAAGGCGGGTGTCGGTTACCATGGCATGAAACAGCTTCTGGATGTGCCGGAAGAAGTACGGGGCGACCGCAAATACGACAGCTCCATTGTGCCGGACCTCAGGGTTGAAAATCTGTCAGTGAACTATGACGACAAACCTGTGCTGAAAAACATAAGCTTTGAGGCCAGCGCATCCGCCATAACCGCCATTGTCGGCTTTAGCGGTTCCGGCAAGAGCACTCTAGTCGCGGCCCTTGCAGGCATGGAGCGCCTGAGTTCCGGCCGAATCACCGTGGGCGGCATAGATCTGCAGGAGTTCGCAAGCGGCGAGCTCGGCAAACTGATGGCTCTGGTTTTTCAGAATCCCTTTATTTTTTCGGGAACAGTAAGGGAAAATCTCTGCCTTGGCCTGGACAACCCTTCACAGGAACAAATTGAAGCCGCCGCCCGCATGGTCCAGTGTGACAAATTCATTAAAAGCCTGCCCAACGGTTACGACACCCGGATCGGTTCCGGCGGCGAAGTCCACCTCAGCGGCGGCCAGCGCCAGCGGCTGGCCCTGGCCCGCATGGCTCTGCATAATGCCCCGGTTGTTTTGCTTGATGAGGCCAGCGCTTTTGTCGATCCCGAAAGCGAGGAAGCCATTCAGAAAGGACTGTCAAATTTTCTGAAAAACAAGACCGTCATCGTCGTCGCGCACCGGCTGTCGTCCATCGCCCATGCCGACAACATCATCGTGCTGGACAAGGGAGCCATTGCAGAAAGCGGAACCCATGCGGAGTTGCTACAGCAGAACGGCGTATACAGCCGCATGTGGGATGCCTGGCAAACCACACGCTCGTGGGAACTCTGTTCTCCTTCTGAAAAAAACAGCTCCGGGGGCAAAGATGCTTAAGAATATACTTGCCTTTATCCAGGGAAAGCAAAAGCCCCTGTTACAGGCCATTGTACTGACTTTTTCCGTTCAGGCAGTACAGACCGCAGCCTATCTTCTGGTATTCTTTTTAATGCTCTATCTGACGTCAGATCCCACATACATCGGCATTCATGCATTCAGCCTCGCTCTGCTCCTGCTCGCGCTGGGGTACTACTTTGTCAGCTTCGCGGCATCATCCGCTTCGCTGAAATCGGGCTATGATATTGTCGCCGACATAAGGGTTCGCCTTGCCGCCCATCTGCGCACACTGCCGCTCTCGTACTTCAGGCGCACCAACAATGCCAAGATCAGCGGCTGCTTTCTGCACGACATGGTCGACGCTGAGTCCATTTTTTGCGTATACATTCAAGAGATGGCCGCCTGCATAGCCATTGTTCTCATGCTGGGAATCGCCACGGCATTCGTGACCGGCCCCCTGAGCCTCATCCCCCTGGTGGGGATTGCAGCCTCTTTGCCCATCCTTTACAGGGCCTACACCGCCACCGGCTCAAAAACGCAGGGGTTCCTGGACAGCAGAGCTCTGGCGGACAGCACGCTCCTGGAATACCTCGGCGGCATCGCTGAGCTCAAGGCCAACGGCATCACGGGACGCGGCTTTACGCCCTGGACAATGGCCAACGCCCGCTTTCGCAAGCTCGCCCTTGAGCTGGAAATCAAGGTCGGCGACCTGTGCCGCTCCTATATCTCTCTGTTGGATATAGTCTTTATCGCTACCGTGGCTGTCGGCGGGTGGGCCGTTTCCACTCACAGGGCTGATGCTGCCGTACTGCTTTTCATCCTTCTTATCAGCGGCAGGTTTTACGAACCATTGCAAAATATTGGCGTCTTTTTGACGGAATTCAGATTCGCTACGGAATCCTTGCGCCGTATTACGTCGATTTTTCAGGAAAAGAGCTTACCCCAGTTGCCCGGCTACACGCCACCAGCTGATCTGAACATTACTTTTGACCGTGTATCATTCTCCTATGGGCAACGCCAGGTCCTGAACGATATATCATTTCACATGCCTCAGGGTACGGTTACCGCCCTTGTCGGGGAGTCCGGAAGCGGCAAAACCACCACAGCCAACCTCCTGCTGAGATTCTGGGATGTCAGCGGCGGATCTATCCGTATCGGCGGAACCGATATTCGGACGTTTTCGCAAAACGATTTCTACAAACTGTTCAGCGTGGTATTTCAGGATGTATACCTGTTCAACGATACCGTGCTGAACAATATACGCATGGCCTCTCCCCAGGCGAGCGAAGAAGAAGTGATGGAGGCGGCCCGCAAGGCTCACTGCCATGAATTTATCATGGAACTGGAAAACAAGTACGACACCATGGTCGGGGAAGGCGGGGCTCGCCTTTCCGGCGGCGAGCGCCAACGCATTGCCATAGCCAGAGCCATTTTGAAAAACGCTCCCCTACTGGTGCTTGATGAGGCCACAGCCTCCGTGGACCCCGAAAACGAGCTCCTGATCCAGGAGGCGCTCAAGACCCTCGTCAAGAACAAGACTCTGCTGATCATCGCCCACCGGCTGTCCACCGTGCGCGGGGCGCATCAGATACTCGTGCTCAAGGAAGGCGGCATTGCTGAAAAAGGAAGCCATGAGGAACTAATGCGCCGCAAGGGCATTTACTATCAATTCTGGCAATGCCAGGAACGCCTGAAGTCCTGGAGCATTTAGCCGCGACCGGCCATGGGAGAATCATTCCATCGGCCCAGGCACTTAATGAAAATGAAATTAAAATTCTTTTCTATAACATCAAAGATTACTTCCCGAGGTCGTCATGGACTTGCCCCCCAATATTGAAGAGGTTTTCCCCGTAACTCCGCTCCAGGCCGGTATGCTCTTCCACGACCTTAAAGAGCCGGGCGCCTCTGTCTATATCCAGCAGTACGCCTTTGCCGTCAGGGGTCGCTTTGACATGCGAAAACTGGACGCGGCCTGGATGCTGACGCTCCAAAGGATCCCCTCCCTGCGTACTTCCTTTCACTGGGAAGGACTGAGCAAACCCCTGCAGGCAGTGCATGCCAAGGTTGACTACAGATTTCACCATGAAGACCTGCGCGCCCTGCCTCCGGATGGACAGGAAAAAAGACTGCGCCGCTTTATGGAGGAAGACCGGGCCGTGAGCTTCGCACTCGACAGACCTCCGCTGGTTCGTTTGGCATTCCACCACCTCAAGGATGACCATCTGCATATGCTGCTGACATTGCATCATATTGTGGCGGATGGCTGGTCAATCGGTGTGCTTTTCGAAGAGTTTTGCAAAGCCTATTCCTGCGGATCTTCTCCACTACCGACCGGCAGAGGCAACCTCCCCTCCATGCGCGCATATGTGGCCTATCTGGGAGCCAAAAACAACGAAACCTCCTTGCGCTGGTGGGCCGCCAAACTTGACGCCGCCCAATGCCCTCCCCTGCCACGGAGGAAAAAACATCCCCGGGGCGACGGAGAAGAAGTGGATCAAAGCGGCATGCCGGGCAGGCTGGAGCATTCACTGACTGAGGACGAAACGGCGTTTCTGACACGATCCGCCGCCGGGCTGGGCCTGACCCTGAACGTCTTTTTTCAGGCGGCATGGGCGCATGTTCTTTCCGTAAACTCAGGCCGTGCCGACGTGCTTTTCGCCTCAAGCTTTGCGCTCCGCCCAGCCGAAATTCCCGATGTTGAAAAAATCTTCGGCCCGCTGCTGAACGTTCTTCCCATTCGCATTGCCTTCAACGGGCAGATATGCCGCGACTGGCTGCAATCCATCCAGAATGACATGATTGAAGCAGCCGAGCACGGCCATGTGTCAGTCACCGCATTGCGTGAACTCTGCACCGCCAGTGCCGACGGCAGTTTTATCAATACCATGACCGTATTCGAGAATATTTCCGGCCAAGGCAACGGGGAACTTCCCTTTGAGATGACCGTTGAGGAAAGCTTTGAAAAAACCAGTTACCCCCTGACCGTCATGGGCTTTCCCGAACATACGCTTCGCCTGGCGCTCATCTATGACCGTCGACTTTTTTCCGACTTCGATGCGGAAACCATGCTTCTGCAAATGAAGGAGTTCATGCTCGCCCTGGCGCATGGCCGGGATCTCCCTCTTTCCCAGATCACCACCGCTCTTTCCGCAGCCCCTGCGGACAAGGCCGTTATACTTGCCGGGGAGGAGCATATTTTCCCCCCCTTTGATCCCTGGCTTGTTTTTGATTCCCTGGTGAAACGGAAAGAGGACGAACCGGCCCTTATACTGGCGGCAGATCCGGCGGACAAAAAAAGTGGCAAAAAGCGGGATATCATTGTCAGCTACGGTGAACTGCACAAGAAGGCGGATCATATTGCCGCCCTGCTTCATGGCCGAGGATTCGCCGCCGGAGACAAGGCCGGAATCCGCGCTGTACCCGGCGCCGACATGATCGCCGCCATGCTGGCCGTATGGCGGCTGAACGGCGCATGGATGCCCCTGCCCCCAATCTATCCTGAAAGACAATCAGTGAGAATAATTGAAGATTCCGGGATAACCGTTCTTATTGCCGGACAAGGCCTGTGGAATGACCGACACATGCCCGGCTCCTTGAACAGCGTTCTCTTTATTGACGGCTTCGACAGCGACGCCACGGACGATGCGGGGCGCTCTCTACCCTCGCATATTGCGGCAGACCAGAGGGATGTGGGCTGCTTACTGTATACCTCCGGCTCAACGGGGCGGCCCAAAGGGGTTTGCCTGAGCCACGCCGGTCTCGGCAACCGCCTTCAGTGGATGTGGAAAGAGTACCCCTGGCAAAAAGGCGAGCGGGCCTGCGCCAAAACGACCACTGCTTTCGCAGACTTTTTCTGGGAAATTTTTGGCGCTCTTTTGGCGGGCACGCCCGTGGTGATTCCCAGCGCCGACTCCGCCAAGGACATTGCCTCTCTCGCGGAACTTGTCCACGAGCATGCTGTCAGCCGCCTGGTCATCACGCCCTCGCTGCTTTCCGCCCTGGTGGGCTCCGGACTGTTCGGCAGGTGGATGAACCGTCTCAGCCTTTTGTCCTGCAGCGGCGAGTCCCTTTCACCGAGGCTGGTGGAAAGCATACTCGCCCAAGTTCCGGAAGTGCGCCTCCTGAACCTCTACGGCTCGACAGAAGTGACGGCGGACGCGACCTGGCATGAAGCTTCCGCTTCCGGTAGCCTGGGCGACACGGTCTCCATCGGCAAGCCCATTGCGAACACCCTTGTCGCCGTCGTGGATGAAAACGGACGCCCCCTGCCACACGGGGAAGAGGGAGAGATTCTTGTTTCCGGGGCCTGCCTTGCCACAGGCTACCACAATAACGAAGACATGACCCGCAAGTGCTTCCGCAAATTTCCGGCACTGGAGGCATTCAGTCCCGGCGCGACATGGTTCTCCACCGGCGACCTGGCCCATATAGGTCAAGATGGCCTCCTCTATTACAAGGGCCGCAAAGACAGGCAGGTCAAGATACGTGGCGTACGCGTGGAGCCTGATGAAGTACGCCACATCCTTGAAAAGCACCCCGCCGTTTCAGAGGCCGTTGTCTACGGCGTTCTTGACAGGACGGAACAAAAACGGCTTGTGGCCTATATCGCTCCTGACAGCCGCCGTAATGATCATGTCAATGCCGGTACAAGCCATCTTGAGCAGTGGAAGCATCTTTACAACGCGACTTATGAAAAGATCGCGCAAAAAGGCAACTTCACCGCAGACTACCATATATGGGTCAGCAGCTATACCGGCCTGCCGCTCACGCGGGAGGAAATGGACGAGTGCATGGCTGAAACCGTGCGTTCCATCACGGCATTGAATCCGGAGCGCATTCTTGAGATCGGCTGCGGGCAAGGTTTTCTGCTCTTCCCCCTGAAGGCCGTCTGCCGCCAGTACACAGGCACGGACAATGCGCCGGAAGCCTTGCTGCGCCTGTCCCAGGCCCTGGAAACCCCGTGGCGGGACGGGCAGGCATCCACAAAGGGCGTTTGCCTGTACGAAGGGCATGCGCACGATCTTTCCATGATCAGGGACGAGCCCTATGACACTGCGGTATACAATTCCGTTGTTCAGTATTTTCCCGACAGGAAATATCTGCTCACGGCCCTGGAACAGGCCATAGGAAAGCTGGGCCACGGCGGAAGGATATATCTTGGAGATCTGCGCAATTATGATGCGGAAGATATTTTTCGCTACAGTCTATTGATACATAGCCACAAGGACCAGCGCGGCACGGAAAACGAGTTCCTGGTTACGGACGTGCTGAGCCGTACGGCCAGGATGAAGAGCGGCGAAAAAGAACTGCTGGTGTCTCCGCGCTTTTTCCATCAACTGCCCGGCAGCCTGCCTCGCGTCCGCGCGGTGGAAACCATGCCCAAGCGCGGACATGCCGACAACGAACTGACACGGTTCCGCTATGAGGCTTTTCTTTACCTGGATACCATCCCGCTGCGCGAATTTTGCGGTAGCTCCGTCCAATGGGACGCGGCAAGGCACGGGCGGCGGGAACTTGCCCGAATGGTCCGCCAGGCCACGCAAAAGGGGATGGATTTATGCGTCCGGCGCATGGCCAACGCGCGCCTGACCCCTTGGCTGCGTTTCAAAATGGCGCTTGAAGATGCCGTGGCTTCAGGCGAAATGTTCTCCTCCATGTCCATGCTGTTACAAAAAAGCGAAGCTCATGAAGAAAGTGCGGGATTTACCCGCGAAGCCCTGCATGATCTTGCCCAGGAAACGGAATGCGAGGTGGATGTCCATTTTGCTTCTGACGGACTTTCCATCGACGCGCTTTTCCGTCCCAAGGGCAGCGGCAAAGCCGCACTTCCCCTTTCCGGCGCTGATGATCGCACGGAAGGCCCGCTATCCAACTCTCCCGTTGAGAACCGCGTACAGATCAACTTGCGCACAGAGCTTGAAAAATATCTTGAGGAGCAATTGAGCGCTCCCATGAGACCGGAAATATTGCTGTTTTCAAAATTCATACCCAAAACCCTCACCGGGAAAATTGACGTCAAGCAACTGCCCAATCCCTTCCGCCAGGAACAGGATGCAAAGGGCAGTCTGCCGCAAACAAGCGAAGAGAAAAAGCTGGCCGAGATATGGCGCGGCCTGCTCGCAGTGCGGCATGTTTTCAGGGAAGACGACTTTTTCAGGCTGGGCGGGAACTCCATCTCCATTACGCAACTGGCTTTTATATTGCGAGGAGAATTCGGCAATCATGTGAACTTCAGGGATCTTTACCAGGTTCCCACCCTTCGCGACATGGCCGCCTATCTTGCCGGAAACGTGAAGCCCGGGTGCGTCGAGGGCCTGTCCGACGCCCATCTCAATATCCCCGAGGGGCTGCCCGAGGAGGACATTCACATGGCTGACGCCGCTGTGCCGGACTCCCTGGCGGCTCATCCCCTGCTCCCCGGCCAGCGCATCCTTGTGACAGGCGCTCCTGGAGCCATCGGGCTTTGGGTGTTGTCTCATCTGCTGGAACGGCGCGATTGCACCATCCTTTGCCTGGAAGAGCCGGAAGGCTCCACCGGCAATGCCGGTCCGCTGGAGTGCCTGCAACAGCGCATGCGCGAATCCCATTGCTGGCACAGCGACTACGCGCGCCATCTGCGCATGGTTCACGGGCGGCTGGGCGAGGAGCGTTTCGGACTGGGCGAGGCAGAGTGGGCGCGCCTGGCCGACAACATCGATCTTGTTGTGCACAGCGGCCTCAAGGTGAATCTGGCGCAAAGCTATCGCAACCTGCGCCGGATCAATGTGGCGGGCACAAAAGAGGCCATTGCGTTCTGCTGCACGGGCCGGTGCAAGCCTCTGCATTTTATCAGCAGCCTGTCCATTGCCGACCACAGTGCGCGTGAAGAGAACAGCATCATCCGGGAAGACGATGATTTCACATCCAACAAGGGACTTTCAAGCGGCTATATCCTCAGCAGATGGGTTATGGATGCCATGGTGCGCAGGGCCGGGAACCGGGGGCTGCCGGTAGCCATTTACAGGTTCAACACCGTCGGCGGCGACACTGTCAGCCATCATTGCGATACGACGGAAATTTACTGGCGGCTCCTGCGGGTCTGCTGCCAGATGGGTCTTGTGCCTGAAAGCCGTCGCCTTGTGGACATTGTTCCCGTTAATGTGGCGGCCTCTGTCGTTCCAAGCATAGCGACCCGCGCGGGAAGCTACGGCCGCGCCTTTCATATCTGCAATCCGAGACCGGAACCGTGGGGCTGCTGGACAGACTACCTGAACCGCCTGGGCTACAACGTTTCACTTGTGCCCTCCTCGGACTGGGTACGGCATCTCAATCGGGAGGCGGAAGGCAGCAATGACGACAATCTGCGAATACTGCTTTCCATGGTCAGGCAGGACGGCGGCGACAGCATAAAGCCCCTGCGCATCGACATGAGCAACACCCTCGGCATGGCCGCACCGAAAATTCCTCCGTTTTCCTTTGAACTTTTTAAAAAATACCACAGCGTTATGCTCAGGGAGGGATGGCTTCCCAATCCCGGAGCGCAATAGGATAATTTTTTTACATTTCCGGGGGTGCTTTTTGTATTGCTATCCATATCCTTGAACAGGTTGACGTGTGTTTGGGCAGTTCCGTGTCCAAACACACGTATTGGGGGTGGACGCACGCCGTCCAATTGAAAAAGAAATTCATTTTTATTTACAAGGAGGAACCCATGTCGCCAGCCAAGAGCAAACTTGGCAACTACTGCCTGTACCTTATGATCACCGCATGCCTGTGCGCTGCGCCAGTCGTCGCCATGGCGGAGGAAGACGACGCCAAAGAACCCCGGCAAAATTCGGGCACGGATGAGGCAAAAACCAATAATGCCACGCCGTACGGACTGCCGCCGGTTATCGTGACGGTGGATAAAAGAAAAACCGAGGTACAGAAGACGCCCATGACCTTGACCGTGCTGGATTCACAACAGCTTGACGACAAGGGCGTCACCAAGATTGACGACGTGTTGCGGCGCGTACCCAACCTCTCCGTCAACCGGGGCATGGGCGGCATGAACTATATGTCCTTTCGCGGCGCGCCCACGGTCATCCCCACGGAAACCAACCCACTGGTGATCTATGTGGATGGCGTTCCCGCGGACACTTTTATGAACATGGACGCCTCTCTTCTGGACATCGAACGGGTCGAAGTGCTGCGAGGCCCGCAGAGCGTCATGTACGGCAAAAATTCCTTCGGCGGTATTATCAACGTCATCTCCAAAAAGCCGGACAATACTATCAGGGGGAAGGTCTTTACCCGCGCCGAGTCATATGAGGGCTACGCCCTCGGCGGAACCGTGAGCGGCCCTCTGAAAGAAGACCTGTTCTATATCTCCCTGTCCGCCATGCATGATCAGTCGGAAGGCTACATGGACGTCTCGGGCCGCGACAGAAGCAATACCAGTCAGAAAGACAGGTTCAAGGGAACGCTTCGCCTCACGCCTACAAAGCAGGTTGATATTTCCCTGCACGGCGACTACACCCGCTCGCGCGAACGGCCCGCCTACATCAAGGGAGACGAACCGACTCTGGACTCCTTTTCCACCAACAAGGACTACTCCGACAGCGACACCCTGAATCTGGCCCTGACCGCCTCGGTGGACATGGACTTCATGACCTTCAACTCCGTAACGACCTATCGCACTGAAACCATAGACTTCCAGGCATATCTCAACCCGGTGATGCCTATGGCGGACACCTCCGGCCGCAATATCGTACGCAAAGAAGTCACCCAGGAATTCCGGCTCAATTCCCCTGAAGACAGTAAAGTGCAGTGGCTGCTCGGGCTGTACGGAAGTTATACCGACCTGGACATCAAAAACATCTACGCCAATTACATGCCCATGTATGGCTTCGACAACATATCACTGAATCAGCCCTTCAAGCAGACCACTCAGGAAATAGCGCCCTTCGGTCAGATTGACATTCCGCTTACGGAATCGGTCCATGCCATCGCCGGATTGCGCTGGTATAACGCCTACAAGTCCGCCACCATCAAATATGAGCCCAACAGCGACATGCAGGCGCTTTTCGGTTCCAAACCCATGGAGACCAGCCCGGACAAGAGCTGGAGCGAGCTGCTGCCCCGTTTTGCGCTCACCTGGCAGATAAACCCCAGCGACATGATCTACGCGGGCGTGAGTCGCAGTGCCGTGCCCGGCGGCTTCAACTACGGTGCTTCCACGCCGACCGAGCTCACCTACGATTCCCAGACCGCCTGGAACTATGAAATCGGCGCCAAAACCGGCTGGTTTGACAACAAATTCCTGGCAAATCTGAGCTTGTTTTACTCGACCTTCGAAAATCTCCAGATCATGGAATACAACCCCACCCTTGCCGCGTATGTGGCGAGAAACGCCGGCAGAGCTTCCAGCTACGGCGCAGAGCTGGACCTTACCTGGAGGATACTCGAAGGCCTCGAATTCGATCTGAGCGGCGGCTATACCTATGCGCAGTATGACGACTACAGCACCATGGATACCACGACCGGCAAGGAAATCTCCTACGACGGCAAGCGCATTCCCTACACGCCGACCTTTTCCGGCACCGCCGGGTTGCAGTACAGGCATTCCTCAGGAGTCTTCGCCCGCATGGAAGCCATCTATGCCGACAAGCTCTACTGGGATGACGCCAATGACTATTACCGTGATCCCGTAACCGTCTTCAACGCGCGTCTCGGATATGAAGGGGACAACTTCGACATCTATCTGTACGGAAAAAATATTTTCGGTACGCGTTACCTTCAGTCCTATGCATCCACAACGTCCATAGGCGTCATGGCGCCTCCGCAGACCTTCGGCGTGGAGCTGGCCTACCGCTTCTAACCGCATTGGGAATCCGCCGGGGAAATCCGGCGGGTTCCTGTCAACGACGCTTTCCTTCCCGCCATGGAGGTTCAACGTGACCATATCCGGGAAAAATCTGCGGACTCTGTCCCTTGAGGAACTGGCTGCCCTCGCGGCTTCCATCTACCCTCAAAAACAGGCCGCCGCTGAAAAAGGTCCGGCCGAACCGCATGATGCGCCGCCGTGGGAAATGATCCCGGAGAATGAAGGCGCAAACGGGCTTTCCCTTGCTCAGGAGCGCCTCTGGTTCATGGATCGTCTCTCCCCGGAAAATCCTTTCTACAATATCCCATTCGACCTTGAAATTACAGGAAGCTTGAATCATAGGGCTTTCCGGCAGGCATGGCTTGCGGTCATTGCCAGGCATGAATGCCTCACAAGTGTCTTCCCCGCCACGCCGGACGGCACGCCGGAACTGAAGCATATTGATGCGGAACAATGCGCCCTGCGCATGGTCGACATACGAGCCTCCGACCGCGCGCAGCGGCAAAAAACGCTTCGGGAAGCCATGAAAAAAGAAGCTGCGACCGGTTTTTCCCTGGCTTCCGGCCCCCTGGCGCGCGGCACGCTCTATCAACTTGAGGATACCAGCCATACACTGCTTTATACGTTTCATCATATTATTTTTGACGGCTGGTCGCTGGCTGTCTTTCTTGATGAACTTTTCGCCGTCTACGAAGGCATATGCACGGGAAACGTCCCGGACCTGCCGAAACCGCCAAGCTATGCGCGCTTCGCCCGATGGCAGCGGGCCGGCATGGACGGGCCGCATGCCCGGCAGGAAAGAGATTGGTGGAAAAAGCACCTGGACGATCTGCCCAGTCTGGAAGTGCGCCCAGATTTCCCCCGACCCGACGTGCAGAGCTTCAAGGGGCATACCCTTTCCTTTTCCGTACCGCACAAAGTCAGTTCCGCCATCGACGCACTGGCCCACCGGCATGGAGCCACCCCCTTCATGGCCTGGCTGGCAATATACGCCCTTATCTTGGGCCGCATGTCCGGACAGTCCTCCTTTGCCGTCGGCAGTTCCATATCCGGCAGGGAACATCCGCTGACAGAGCGGATGGTAGGATTTTTTCTGAACAATCTTGTGGTCAGGACGGATATTAACTCCGACGCGGACTTTATCTCCCACCTCCGGAACATCCGGCAAAGCGTGCTGCTCTCCCTTGAGCACGCCGGGTTGCCCTTCCAGTTTATCGCCGAGGGCCTGGGACAGAACCTCGACATAAGCCGCAACCCTGTATACCAGGCGGCCCTCACCTACCAGAACGCGCCTATGCCGCGCAATCTGCCTGCAGGTCTTGAACTGCGCTCCATCTTTGTTCCCTCAAACTCGACCCACCTGGATATGGAGCTGCTTGTCGAGCCCGGGACGAAAGGACACACCCTCTACCTGACCTATGCCACGGATATTTTTTCCCTTCAGACCGCAAAGGCCGCCTGCCGGGCCTTGTCCGTCATGGCGGAAAAGCTGGCATCCGATCCCGCTCCCCCCTTGCGCGTGCTGCTGCGTGACCCCGAAATTTTTTCTTTTCCCTTCAGCGGTCATGAATCCGTCATTTCCGGACCTGAAAAGCCCCATGCATTTCGGGATGTCTGGAGCAGGTTTATGGGCTGCGTCCACACCCGCTTCGAATCCGTGGCCCTGAAAATCCGTCCACCCAGGCATGCGGATGCGCCGGAACAGGATATCACCTATGCCCGGCTTGCGGCCATGGTTGACGGCGCGGCACGCCTTCTGAGCGGACAGGGCCTTGGTCCCGGAAAAATCGTGGCCCTGATGCCAGCCTCGTCCCTGGATCTGATTGTCGTCATGCTCGCCGTATGGCGCACGGGAGCGGCCTGGGTTCCTCTCGACCCCGACCATCCGTCCACCCGCAACAAAGATATTATTTTATCTTCCGGCGCGTCCATTCTTGTTGCCGCCCCCGAGCATCTGGAAGCCCTGTGCCGGAGCGGATTGCCCGATGGGGCCGTCCGCCTGCTGCCCGCTCCCCTCCGGTTGGATTACGCCGCCCAACTCCCTCCGCCTCCGCCCGCGTGCACGACCTCCGCCGAAGACCTGGCATGCATTCTCCACACCTCCGGCAGTACGGGCGTTCCCAAGGGGATAGAACTTACGCACGGAGCCATGGCCCATCGCTGGGAATGGATGTGGCGTCGCCTGCCCTGGCAGGACGGCGACCTGGCCTACCTCAAGACGTCTCCGCTTTTTGTGGATTTTTTGTGGGAAGTTTTCGGCGCGCTGCTGGCCGGAACGCCGCTTCTGATCACAGACCGCGCCCCGGCCCGGAATGTGCCCGCCATGGTGGAGGAAATGGAACGCCACGGGGTAACGCAGATCGTCCTTGTCCCCTCCCTGCTCTCAGCCATGACGCGGGTCCCGGGAGGAATCGCGGGAAGACTGCCCGGTCTGAAAACCATTCTGAGCAGCGGCGAACCCCTTGCCCCGGAGCTGGCGGTTTCTGTCGTCAGGGCCATCCCCGGCATTCTCATCGTAAATCTCTACGGCTCCACCGAAGTCATGGACGCCACGTATTTCTGCATATCCGGGGACAATGCGGAAGATGTCGCCGCCATGAAGGACGTGCCGCTCGGCGTCCCCATTGACGGGACCAGCGTGGCTCTTATGGACGATTTCTCCCTGCCGGTCGCGGCCGGAAGCACGGGCGTCATTCATATCGCCGGGCCGAGCCTGGCGCGGGGTTACAGGACGCCTGACCATAACAGAGCCTTCCTGCGCCTTGACGGCGAGGACGGCCAACGCCGCTGGTTCCGCATCGGTGATCTGGGCCGGATAGATGAGAACGGTAACCTCCACTATCTGGGACGCAGGGATCAGCAGATAAAAATACGCGGCGTTCGCATCGAGGCCGATGCGGTCAGGGATGCTATGCAGGCATACGTGGGCGTGCAGGAGGCCGTTGTCGGGATTTGGAGTGACAGATTCGGGCATCAGCGTCTGGCCGGTTTCATTACCATGGAGAATCATGTTCCGGAAGAACAACAGGACCGCTATGCGCAGGAGTTACGCGGTTTTTTGCTCGAAAGGCTTCCAACCGTAATGGTGCCGGACAATATAAGGGTGGTCGCCCAGTGGCCCCGGACGCCCTCGGGAAAAATCGACAGGCAAACTCTTCTGAAATCTCTGGAGACGGAAAATACGGAACGTCCGTCCGGTATGCCGACGATCGGGGACAGCGTCAAAAGGACTCTTGAAAGGTTGTGGCGGGAAGCCATCGGCCTTCAGAACATCTGCACGGAAAAAAACTTTTTTGAAGCCGGCGGCAATTCTCTTTTACTCGTCCAGCTTCACGAAAGCATCCAGAAAGAATTCCACACGGAGTTCCCCCTCACCGAGTTGTTCCGACACCCCACGATTGAAAGTCAGGCGGCCCTGTTGCGCAGACGTGAGGTAGGAGGAAGGCCTCAGGCATGCGCGCCCGCGCAGGGGCAGCCGCCTTCCGGCATGCGGGCGCGCAGAATCGCCGCGAGAGCGGCTTCTTTCCGGCGGGAGCATTACTGATGGACTGCAACAAAACACAAAATGATTTTCTGGCCGTGGTGGGCATGGCCTGCCGTTTTCCGGGCGCGGCCTCGCTTGAGGAATTCTGGGAAAATCTTCTGACCGGTCGGCAGGCCATGAGCCCTGTCGGTGAACAAGCGCTCAACGCGGGTCCGCATAAAAACGTCTGGCGGCTTCCCGGATATGTACGCATGTGCTGCCGCCTTGAGGATGTGGAGTTCTTTGACCCGGACTTTTTCGGCCTTTCCACGGCTGAAGCCGAAATTATGGACCCGCAGCACCGCCTGCTGCTGGAGACGGCCTGGCGCGCGCTGGAAAATTCCGGCGACACGCGGCCCGACGCCGAAAAAACGCGAACCGGCGTCTATGCCAGCGTCAACATAAGCTCATACATGCTGGGCAACCTGTACAGCCACATGCTGACGGGAACGCTCGATCCCTTTGAGGTGCTGCTCGGAAACGACAAGGACTATCTCGCCACCCGCATAGCCTACAGACTGGGGCTGCGCGGCCCAGCCGTCAACGTCCAGACCGCCTGCTCATCGTCGATGGCCGCCCTGCATATGGCTTGCCAGGCGCTTGTTTCCGGCGAGTGCGACAGAGCCCTCGCCGGCGCGGCGACAATTCCCCTGCCCGCCGAACTTGGCTATATGTACATACCCGGCGGCATGCGCTCGCCGGACGGCCGCTGCCGACCTTATGACGCAAACGCCGCCGGAACGATCTTCGGCAGCGGCGTCGCGGCGGTTGTGCTGAAGAGGCTGGAAGACGCCGTGGAAGCCGGAGACGGAATCTGGGCCGTCATACGCGGCAGCGCCATCAATAACGACGGGCGGGAAAAAGTCAGCTTCACGGCTCCCAACCTGGCCGCCCAGGCCGCCGTCATACAGGAGGCCATGCTCATGGCCGGGGTATGCCCGTCCGACATGGCTTTTGTGGAGGGGCACGGCACAGCCACACCTCTGGGGGATCCGATAGAAGTGGCGGCCCTGCGCGCGGCCTATGCCGGTCATGAGAAAAAGAGCGCTGTATATCTGGGTTCTGTCAAGGGCAACGTGGGGCACCTTGACGCCACTTCCGGCCTGGCCGGATTCATCAAGGCAGCGCTCAGTCTGCACCACGGCGTATTTCCCGGCACCGCCAACTTCACCCGCATCAATCCCCGCTTCGGCGACGGCATCGCCCCGTTCGAGGTCAACGCGGAGCCGCGTCCTCTTGACGACGACCCGCAAAACCGTATCGGCGGAGTCAGCTCATTCGGATTCGGCGGCACCAATGTGCACATGATCCTGCAGGGCGCACGGCAAAAAACGTCCACCCCGGTATCCTCCCCGCCCGAGCCCCAGCCTCTCTTCCTGTCGGCGGACACGGAGCGGGAAATGGAGAGGCTTGAGCAGGCCCTTTCCACCTGCCTTCAGCGTGAAGAGCCAAGCCCTCCCCCACTGCGGGACCTCGCCTTTACCCTCGCCACCGGGCGTCGGCACGGGCGTTTACGGCGCATTGTCACAGGCCAGGCCCCACAGGACGTTCTCGCCGCGCTCGGCAATCATGATCGCTTTCCCGTAAAAAGCGCGGACGGCAAAAAAGAAATCTGCTTCCTTTTCCCGGGCCAGGGTTCGCAGTCGCCCCACATGCTGCGGAGTCTTTACCGGCAAAACCCGCGCTTTCGTGAACTGCTGGCCGAAAACCGCAGGCATATTCTTGCGGCGGGGGGTCCGGACATTCTCAATCTGCTGTGCGAGAGCTGGGATGACGAGCCGGGTTCTTTTGGGCGCATCACGCGGACCGACATGATGCAGCCGGTTCTTTTCGCCCTTGAGCTTTCCCTGGCCACCCTGCTCGAGGAAGCGGGAGTCCGACCTGCATGCCTGCTGGGACACAGTTTGGGCGAAATTGCCGCCGCCTGCTTCGCCGGAGTGTTCACGCCGGTGGACGCGGCCCGGCTGGTTACAAAACGCGGAGCCCTGATGCAGCAGGCCCCCGAGGGAAGAATGCTCGCGGCCCTGCTGCCGCGCGAAAAGTTGAGCCTGGCCCTTGGCCCCCTTCTGGACCGAATGGAAACAGTCGTCATCAACAGCCGGTCCAATTGCGTGCTTTCCGGGCCGGAGAATATTCTGGAACAGGCGCGGGAGGCGCTGGAATGCGCAGGCGGGGCCGGTATTTTCCTGCGCACGTCCCATGCCTTCCATTCCTCCGCCATGGACGGCATTCTCGAAACTTTTGAGACTGTTGCCGCTTCCATCCCCATGAACGCCCCGTCCATTCCGGTCATCAGCAACGTCACCGGCCGCTGGGCGGGAGATGAAATGGCGTCGCCCCAGTATTGGGTGCGCCACATCCGCTCCTGCGTGCGATTCGACGCATGCCTCGAGACGGCCTTCGCCACCCCGCGCATGGCGCTGGAAGTCGGTCCGGGCAGTGTGCTGTCTTCCCTTTTGCAGCAGCATGTCGGCCCGGACATTATCGCCTTCTCTCCCTTTGCCGAAGACGGCGGGCATCAGGTCCCGGCATCGATAGCGGAAGAATTGTGGCTCAACGGGGCGGACATAGATTGGCGGGGCATCCGCGCTGACGCGCGCCGCTGCCCCCTGCCGCAGCTTCCCATGCGGAAAAGGCGCATCTGGATCTCCCCGGAAGAAACGCCCGCTGTCCACCCCCCGGCCGAACCCGTCGAACATGCCGGAATATCCCAGCCGCAGGGCGGGGAAAGCCGCGCCGGGGCGCGCCGGATGGAAGATGTCATTGCCGCCATCTGGGAAAAAATATTGCGCATGCACCCGGTGGATCGTGACACGTCCTTTATCGAACTTGGCGGCAACTCCGTGCATGTGCTGCATATGATACGCCTGGCACAGGAAGAGGGCATCACCTTCAGCATGAAGGACGTGTTTGAGACAAAGACCGTCAACGCCCTGTGCCGACGCATTGATGAAACGGGGAAAATCCCCTCCGCCCCGTCTTCGCCCGGCACGCACGCTTCCACCGACGACATCGACAGCCGCGACATGGCCGTGTTGCGACGCGTGTTCGACGCCGGGCAGGCCTGATCTTTTTCACAACAAGGCGATATTTCAAATAAAACCAGCAGCAACATTCACTCCCTGCCCCGTATGGCGGAGGTAGCATGGGCAAAATACCACGCGCCAAATTGTCTTTCCGCGCTCTCCTTCTGGTCTCGGCGACCATCTTTTCCCTGCATTTTGGGGCGGCTTCCATGCTCTGGCCCACAACCTGGGGGCGGGATTCCGGCCTGAGCTACCCCGTGGCCTTCATGGGCTTTTTCCTTTCGGGCATTTTTCTGCCATGGCTGGGATATCTGGCCGTCAGCAAGGGCAAGGCCACATTTTACGGCCTGACGCGAAACGTCGGACGCAAATTCTGCCTGATCTACGGCGGCATCACTGTATTGGCTCTCGGGCCGCTCTTTGCCGTGCCCCGCATGAGCGCGGCATCCTGGGACGCCGTCAGCAGGCTTTTTTCCATAGAGGCCGGGGGTCGCGCCTTTCTGCTGTCCATATTGTTCATGCTTGCCTTTTACCTTGTGACGCTGTGGTTCTTCTATCAGAAGGGCGCCATTGTTAACCGGGTCGGGAAAATACTTGTTCCCGTCTTTCTGCTTATGGAAATCATTATCATAGCGGTCTCCATATACATGCCTGTCGGCGAGGCCGCCGGGAAAAACTATGCGCTTCACCCGCTGGGCTACGGATTCATCAACGGCTACCAGACCATGGACCTTATCTGCGCCATCATGTTTTCGGGCTTTATCATCTATGACCTGCAAATGCGTCTGGGCAACGATACGCGGTCCGTCAATCGCGCTCTGGCCGTGGCGGGCCTGTTGGGCTTTCTGATCATGGCCTGCGCGCAATTCGGCGAGATGTACAGAGGCAGCACGGCCAGCAGCGTCTTTCCCGATCTGAGCTATGCCAAACTCTCAGCCACCCTCGCTTTGGTGCAACTCGGTGTGGCGGGAGGCATAGTCTTCAATTTTTGCCTTTTCATGGCCTGCCTGAGCACAGCCATAGGACTGCTTGCCGGAACGGCTTCCTTTATCGAAGAGGCTTCAGGGGGGAAAATATCCTACAAAACTGCCTCCCTGCTCTGCTTTCTGACGGCATTCATCGTCAGTTGCGCCGGATTTGAAGCCATATTCACCTGGGCTACGCCAATACTGCAATTCATCTATCCGCCGTGCATAGCTCTGGCCCTGTGCCATGCCTTTCTCAGCAGATTTACAGGAGGCCTCAGAGCCGCCTGCTACGCGGCGGCCCTCTGGGGGCTCGCGGACGCCGCGGCTGAATACCTCAAACTCTTCGGCGTCCAAGATCCGGGCCTGCTTCTGGCGCTGGTTCCCGGATATGAATACGGGCTGGCCTTCATATGGCTGACGGTCGCCGGATGGCTGTGCGGGCAAACGCTCGAATATCTGCATGCCCGCGCGCATGAAAACGTGCCCGCAATATAGGAGGCTTTCCCTTGGAAACCCACGTGCGGCCATATGTAGGTTCTGCTTTGGACAGCAAAAACATCCCTGTTCGTGACTCCGGCCTCTCCCTGCACAAACTCACTCTTGCGGAAAGCATAGGAATCATCGTCGGCACCAATATCGGCGCAGGCATACTGGGACTGGCCTATGCCTCGCGCAAGGCCGGTTACTTGCCCCTGCTGCTCTGGCTTGCCGTCGCCGGTATTTTTACATGCATTTCCATGCTGTATGTCGCGGAAATATGCCTGCGCACCAAGGGCAACCACCAGCTCAGCGGACTTGCGGAGCACCATCTGGGCAGGGCGGGCGCATGGCTGCTTTTCGCGGGCGTGGCGGCCAACAGCTACGGCGCGCTGACGGCCTACATAGCAGGCAGTGGAGAAATCATGAACAGTTTCTTCGGCTCAATGGGCGTCACCAGGCCCATCGGCAGCCTGCTGTTCTTCATCCCCGCCGTCATCATACTGTACACGGGCCTGAAGGCTGTGGGCAAAGGCATAACATTGATTAGCGGCTCCATGGTGCTGCTCATCGCCACTCTCATTGCGGCGACCATCACCCATGAAAAATCCACCCTGCAAAACCTGTGGCAGGCGCAATGGCAGAATATGCTGCCGGTTTTCAACATTGCGGTTTTCTGTTTTTCAGCCCAGTACATGGTTCCTGAAATCGCCCGCGGCAACAAGGACACGCCCCGCAGGCTCGCTCCCGCCATCATCGCGGGAATCACGGGCAGCTTCATCCTGCTGGCCGCGGTGCCCGCCGCCGTCATCAGCCTGGACGGCATGGAAAATCTGAGCCAGGTGGCGACCATCACCTGGGGAACCACGCTTGGCGTATGGGCGTACTACACGGCCAATGTTTTCGCGCTGCTGGCCATGCTGACCTCATACTGGGGCCTGAGCGGCAGCCTTGTAAGCAATATTTTTGACCACTTTATGATCGGAAGGGACACCATCCCGGCAAAGCGTCTTTTCGTGCTCACCCTGGTCTGCATTCCTCCCTTTTTCATGGCATATTCCAATGCCGCGAACTTTGTGGACGCGCTTTACTTCGCCGGAACCTTCGGGGGCGTGTTTATAGCCACCCTGCCCATATTCATGCTGAACCGCGCGCGCAAGGCCAACCCCGAGCGCCTGCCGTGGCAGTGCGGCTGGTATGCCTGCCGCCCGGTGCAGGCCATCATTCTTCTGCTGTTTCTGGGCAGCGCCGTATACGCCGTGGCGGCGGCCGCGGGCTATATCCCACCGGCATGGTAGCCGGACGGCCGGGAACCCGTGACGCTTTTGTACATATTTTCTGCCGAATGGAGCAGTTTTAAGAAGCCGGGACGGATAGACTTGTTCAGATTGTCTGGGAATGACAGCATTCAACCCGTTTTTTTGGAGAACATGATGCCCTATTTCAGAGCCCTGCGTCAGGAAGCTCCGCATATTTTCAAAATATTCGGACCGTTGCTGATCTCCCAGTACGCCCAGATCGCCAACGGCATCATTGATACGGCCATGGCCGCGCGCTTGGGAACAGTCGAGCTTGGCGGCGTGGCTGTCGGCGTGGCCATCTGGATGCCCGTCTATATGTTCGTGATCGGCATACTCATCAGCGTGCTGATCCTCGTGGCGCAAAGTCACGGCGCGGGAAACCGGGACGGCGCGGTGGTTCTGGGCCACCAGGGACTCTGGATGGGCGGCGTTCTGGGGCTCGCGGCCTCGTGCATCATCATCCCGCTTTCGCAGTACGCCGCTTGGTTCGGCGCGGACGCCCAACTCATGCAGACCTCCCGCGCGTACATATGGTCCGTGGCCTGGGGGCTTCCGCTGGGCGGCATGGCCGTCAGCCTGCGCTTTTTCTGTGAAGGGCAGAATGTCGTCTTTCCCGTCACGGTCATGGCCGTCATCATTGTGGGCTGCAAAACCATTCTCAATTACGCCCTCATGTTCGGCAACCTTGGAGCACCGGCCCTGGGAGTTCAGGGCTGCGGCCTCTCTTCGGCCATATCCATGGGCCTTCTGTTGCTTATGCTCGCCTTTTATATCAGCTTTTCAAAGCACTTCGCCGCAAGACGATTTATGCGCCACATCCAGTGGCCGCGCTTTCAGACCATAAAACAATTTTTCAAGCTGGGGCTGCCCGTTGCTTTCGGTATAACATCCGAATATCTCGTTGCCTCCGTCATCACCATTTTTATCAGCACAACAACAGTTACAGCCGTTGCGGCCCACCAGGTGGCCTTCAGCTGCATGATGCTGTTTTTCGCCACCCCCGCAGCACTTTCCATGGCCGCCTCAATACGGGTGGGCAATTTGTGGGGAGAAAAGCACGTCGCGGAATCACGCGACGCCATCAAGGGCATCATGGCCCTGAGCGTCATCATCGGACTGATTTTTACTGTTCTTATGCTGGCAGGCGCCCCCAGTCTCGCATACATGTTCTCAAAAGACACGGCGGTAGCCCTTCTGGCGGCTTCGGCCCTGCGCTTCGGCGCCTTCTTCCAACTGGCCGACTCCATGCAGGTCTGCCTCAACGGCGTATTGCGCGGAGTGGGGGATACCACAGCTCCCTTTGTAATCACGGCAATCGTCTATTGGCTTTTCTGCATACCGGTGGGCTATGTGCTGTCAGGCATGCCACTCCCCTGGGGTCTTGGACTTTCTCCCGATCTGCTGGGCATACGGGGCTGGTGGCTGTCTCTGACCATAAGTCTTTTTATCGTGAGCTTTCTTCTCGCGCGAAGGGTCAGGCACACTTTCTGGCTGGTCGCAAAATGAAACTCCGTGCAGACAAACCGCTCTCGCCGGATTTTACGGCCATTGCGGGCAGACCGGCATAGCACCTTCGCAGACGCCATGCCGGTCATGCGGCTGCGTGTCGGGTGAAACGGCTTGTCCTTTTATGAAAAGTGATTTAAATTTCAATTTCATATAGAGGGGGAATGACAGAATGGATTCCTTGATTCACGCAGTACTGCAAGCGACTCTTATTTCCAAATTCGTCTTGGTACTGCTGCTGGCCATGTCCATCGCCAGCTGGACATACATGTGCGGCAAATGGTTGACGCTACGCGCTGCGCAGCGTCGTGCGCATGAAGGCCTGTCAGCCTTCGACAAGGCCGGCGAGCTGAAACGGGCGCTGCCCATAGTCGCAGCTGACGAGCGCTCTCCTCTCTACGGCATCACCCGGCGCGCGGTACGCGAATACAATCGCATTACCCGCACTGGAGATACGGAACGCCTGCTTAACGACAACGTTCGCCGCGCCCTGCATTTCGGCATTGCCGAGGAAATTGCGAAACTCAAGTCGTCCCTGGCCCTGCTGGCCACTGCGGCCAACACCGCTCCTTTTATCGGTCTCTTCGGCACGGTATGGGGCATTATGCATTCTTTTACCGCCATTGCCAAAATGAAGAGCGTATCACTGGCAACGGTCGCTCCAGGAATCGCGGAAGCCCTCATCGCCACGGCGGTCGGCCTGTTCGTGGCCATTCCCGCGGTATGCGGCTATAATATGTTTCGGGCCAAGCTGACCGGCATTGAGGGCGTATGCATCAACTACGCCGGGCAATTGCTCAACCGCCTGCAGCACGAAGCCGCCGAACACGGCGACGGCATCAGCTTCGCAGGAAAGGACTAGGCATGGCCGCTTCCTCTGACGACGATTTCGTGGCCGACATCAACGTGACTCCCTTTGTGGACGTCATGCTGGTTCTGCTCATCATCTTCATGGTCACGGCTCCCATGATGACCGAAGGCCTGGACGTGGCGCTGCCCAAGGTGGAGTCCTCCGAGGTACTGCCCACCGAAGACGATCACCTCATTCTGACGATCAGAGCCGACGGAGCGCTGTTCCTGGACGAATACGAAACGGGCCTGGCCGATCTGCCCGATGTGCTGGCCGTCCAGGTCAAGGGACAGGACCGGCAGCTTTTCGTGCGCGCTGACAAGGACGTACCCTACGGCATGGTGATGCAGGTCATGGACCGCATCCGCAGAGCGGGCATCGCCGATGTGGGACTGGTCACCACATCAACGCCGGTCGAAGAGCCCCCGGCGACTCCCGCAATGCCGGTTACGCCGACAGCCAGGGGAGGGAATTAGCCATGCGGACCGCAACCCGCGGCACAGCCCTGGCCTTCTCGCTGGGCATGCACGCCCTGCTGCTGGGCGGCTTTTTGCTGCTGGCGCGGGATGTTACCACCAGTACGGAAAGAGTCTATCGCGTGGCTCTGGCTGAACTGGCCCCAACCCCCAGCCAACCGGCACCCGCACAGGCAGCTCCCGAACCGCCCGCACCGCCTCCGCAGCCCCCGGAAGAGCCGCAACCGCAACCCAAAGAAGCGGTACAGGAAGTCCCAAAGCCGCTTCCCAAACCGGACGTGAAAAAAATCAGCCCCAAAAAGCGTGAAAAAGCAGCGCCCAAGGCGAAACCCGCCCCCACGCCCGCAGTCTCCTCCGCGCCTGCCGGACCCGTCCCCCGCAATGTGGGAGGGCTCAGCGCATATGACAACGACGCGCTGGACCAGCGGCCCAGCATCACCCGCCGAGTGGCGCCGGAATATCCCACCAAGGCGCGCCGCATGAACGTGCAGGGGACTGTAACCGTGCAACTGGTCGTGGATACCGCGGGCAAGCCACGCAACTGCGTTGTGGTCAAGGCGACCCCCGGCGGCTACTTTGAGGAAGCCGCCCTCGACGCCGCGCGCAGCATGCGCTTCGTCCCGGGCAAACTCAAGGGGCAGCCTGTGAATACGCTGGTCCAGCTGCCTTTTGCCTTCCGGCTACGCTGAACCTCCGGCAGACCTGTCAGACGAGAGGCATACAGATAATGCCTATGGTCAGCAGGATTATGCCAATACGTTTACGGCGGGAGATTTTCTGGTGGAAGGCCAGGAGGCCAATGACAAGCGCCCCGAAAATGCCGAACACGCACCATTAGGCATAGGCTACGCCGAACGGGATATCCGGCTTTGAGCTGCGCCCGATAGGCGAAAACCTCGCCCGCCCGCTCAATCTGCTCGATACGGTCTGCTCCCAACTGGCGGATTTTAACCTGGTACAGAAAACAAGCGTACCGGCATATGCGTCAGCCAAAGATATAGAAAAGCCCCTGGCAATCATGATTGCCAGGGGCTTGTGCCGTCTCATCACCCTAAAACAACAGGAGCTTGTGGTTTTACTCCCAAGCTCCTGATTTATTTATGGTAGGCAGTACAGGACTTGAACCTGTGGCCCCCGCCTTGTAAGGGCGGTGCTCCACCAGCTGAGCTAACTGCCCGTGATGCGTCAACGGCCATAGTAATATGGCAGGGGCCGGGCGCTGTCAATGCGTCTGTTTTTTCCCGGCGTTCAGGGACGTTTCGGCCAGGGCGGCCATATCCCCGGCCAGCTTTTCCCTGAGTGCCTCGGCCCTGGCGCTTTCCAGCATGATCATGTCCACCTGGCGGCTGTGAATCAGCAGATAGCCCAACAGACGTGTTTTCTTCAGAGTCTCCACAGCGCCGAAGCCTTCGGCCACGGCAAAAAGCGAATCATCCTTGACGTCCGCGCGGAAGCCGTGCCCTTCCAGCAGCCCCGCCAGCATCCGGGCGCGCAGGCGGCGGCGCTCTCGGTCCGCCGCGCCGCCCTTGAACTGGAAGTTTACGAAGTTTTCATGGCTGTCTTCTCCGGCCAGGCATTCCACGGTGCAGAAATGATAGCCGTAGCGCGCCTGCAGAATCATGTAATGCTCGCCGATGATAAAGAAGTTGCGTTCCGCCATGGTGGTGGGCGCGGTGCTTTCCAGTTCCGGATTCATGGCGCTTTCAAAAACCACGCTCATAAAGCCTGCGGCCCCGCTGACGGGCGGCCCGGCCCAAGGCACGGCCACCATGCCTTCCCAAAGGGCCAGCATGGGCCCACTGGCGATTTCGGACAAATCCACCACCGGGCCGCTGACCTGCCGGGTGAAACCGCCGCCCATGTCCACCACCCAGTACTGCAATTTGACACCGGCCTTGAGCTGCTTGCCCATGCGCCGGCCGACGCCCGCATCGTCGTCGAACATCAGCCGCACCGCCTTTTCATGGCAGAACCGGGTGATATCGTGCAGGCTCCGGCAATGTTGCGGCGCGAATTCCGGCGCGTCCGGGTCCAGCAGATGCAAGGGAGTCATGAGCCGGGCCAGCGCCTCCAGACGCAGATACACGGGGCTGCCCGCCATGAGGTTGGGCGGCGCGCTCACGGACGGGATCAACTGGGCCTGACGCCCGGCCAGAACCACATTGCGGTCCGCATCCAGGGTCACGTCACCGGCTTTTTCCAGGAGGCCGCAGGCGTCCGGCAGGCTGAAAATGGCGGGCAGACGGTATTCACGGGCCACGGAGGCCAGATGCCCGGCCATGCCGCCGGTTTCGCTGACCAAACCGGAGGCCCGCGCCAACAGCGTGGCCCAGCGGGGATAGGCCCGTTCCACCACCAGCACGCCGCCTTCGGGAAACGAGAGCATGTCCGCTTCCTTGCGGGCCACAAAGGCCGGTCCCATGCCCACGCCGGGGCTCACCGGCACGCCGCCGCCCGCCAGCACGGTCAGTCCCGGCGGCAGTTCCGCCGCCTGAACGCCCGGATTCCGCCCCCTCTCGGCCTCGCGCTCACCGTAGGCTTCGTGCCCCCTGTAGGCTTCGTGCAAAGGCCGACTCTGCAAAACCACAATGCGTCCATCCCCGGCTTCCAGGGCCCATTCCACGTCCTGCGGTTCATTGTAATATTCTTCCAGGGCCAAGGCCACGCGGGCCAGTTTGGCGGCCTGGGCGTCGGTGAGGCTGGGTGCGGCTTCCGCATCCGCCGGATGCTTTTCCAGCAGATGCGGCGGATTTTCACGGCTGAATGCAAAAACATCAGGCGTGACCGCCCCGTCCACCACGGCCTGGGGCAGACCGGACACGGCGTTGAGCACGACCCTCTCCCGCCCCTGGGAGGCGGCCACCGGATCACGGCTGTAGGCCACGCCGCCCGCCGCGGCCCGAACCATGGCCAGCACGCCCACGGACATGGGAGCCGCGTCATCCGGAATGCCGCGCTGATAGCGGTAACTCATGGCCGTGACCGCATATTTGCTGGCCACGATTTCCTTCCAGACTTCGCAGGCCTCTTCGGGAGGCACGTTGAGTTCCGAACGATACTGCCCGGCAAAGGTCACGCCCAAGGCATCCTCGCCCACGGCGCTGCTGCGCAGCGCCAGAAGCAGGTCGTCCCCGGCCCGCGCTTTCATGGCCGCCACGGCTTCGGTAATGGCCGCTTCCAGGTCCGGAGGCAGAGGCGCCGCCAGCACGCATTGCTGCAGGGCCGCGGACAGGCTGAACACTTCGTCCAGGCTGCGCATGTCCGTGGCCTGGATACGGCGCTCCAGCTCGCTCTGCAGGCCATTGTACGCCATGAAACGATAGTAGGCTGCCACCGTCACCGCAAAGCCGTCGGGCACAGCCAGGCCCACATTGGCGGCCAGCTCGCCCAGATTGGCCATTTTACCGCCAACCCTGGGCAGATCGGCCAGCCGCACCTCGGCCAGAGGCAAGATCAGCGGCCCTTGCGCGAGATGCTCCGGCTGGGCCAGCAGGCGTTCCATGTCCCCCCGGATGCGGTCAAAAGCCTCCTGCAGGGGGGCGTAGCCGTTGTCGGACAGAGCGTTCAGCTCGCGCACCATTTGGAACACGGCGGTCACCGCGCGGGTGCTCACGGCGCGCACATAGTCCATGCCGAAGGCTTTGGCACCGCCGAGGCGCTCTTCCACATCGCTCATGGCTTCCAGGGCGCTTTTGTTGGCTGAAAGCAAACGCCGGAAACGCGCGCAACGCTCACGCAGGCGGGCTTTGAATTCCTCCTCGCGAGCCAATGCGGCCGAATCAGGCGCGGGCGGTTCCCCGCGGCCCAGCCAGCGGCGCAGGTGCTTCAACATGGTCATATCAGGCAGCGGAACGGGCCGCTTCCTCCATTTTGATGATCAATTCGCTGATGGACACGGGCTTGAGCATATAGTCGTAGGCGCCCAGATCCATGCCCTGCACGGCCACGCCCATGCAGGCGTGCCCGGTGAGCAGGATCACCGGCAGTTCGGGGGCCTTGGCCTTCATATGCCGCAGGGTTTCCAGGCCGTCCATACCGGGCATGCGCACATCCATGACCACCACTTTGAACATTTCCCCGCCTTCCGCCAGGACGGCACCCAGCATATCCAGGGCGCTCTGCCCGTCCGGGGCGGTGCTCACTTCCATGCCGCGCCGGGAAAGGCGCTTTTCCATTAATTGCAGGAATTCCACTTCATCGTCCACGAACAATACACGCATAGGCGCTCCTGGCTCAAAACGTTCATCTGACTTCCGACTCTGCCGTCCGCTACCGCAACGGAAATTTCAAGCCCTGAGGGTGCCGCCATGAGATGGATTTTCGTGTTATATCAAGGAGAAAGAGCCTTTTATAAAGGAAGTGTACTCTTCTGGTACTCGACCGGAATAAAAGGCGAATTCAACGTGGAAATAACCGAAAGGGCACTCATGACGACAACCTCTGATGTTGGCTGTACTCCTCAACGTCCTCTTCCTGCGGGCTTTCAGCCGGTTCAAGCGGCAACGTAATGCAAAATGTGGTGCCCTGGCCCGGTTGGCTTTGAACCTCAATCCTGCCGCCCAGCTTTTCCAGAATGGTAAAGCAGATGGCCAGCCCCAGGCCCGTGCCCTCTCCCACCTTCTTGGTGGTGAAGAAGGGGTCGAAAATGCGTTTCAGGGTTTCCTCGTCCATGCCGGGCCCGCTGTCCGTAAAAAAAATGCGCGCGCCCTGCTCGCAGGCTTCGGTGCGGATGCGCAGGCTGCCGTCCTTGCCGATGGCGTCAATGGCGTTGTCGATGATATTGATGAAGACCTGCTCCAACTGGGCCGGGTCCGACAGAATCACGGGCAGCTGCGGATCAAATTTCTTGCTGATGACGATATTACGGCTGGCGGCCTCTGTTTTAAGCATTTCCACGGCCTGGTCAGCCAGGGAATTGAGCAGTATTTCCGTCCGGCTGGGATTCATGCGGCGGCCGAAGCCCAGCATGCGCTGGGTAATGCCCTTGGCGCGCTTGACATGCTGCTCGATCTTTTCCGTGCTTTCCAAGACCTCCTGATAGTTTTTCATGCTCTCCGGTTTTTCGTCTTCCAGCAGATCCCGGATCCAGCCCGCATTCTCCTGAATCAACATCAGGGGATTGTTGACCTCATGGGCCACACCGGCGGCCATCTTGCCCAGGGCCGCCATCTTGCTGGATTGCAGCATCCGGGCGTCAATATGGGCCTGCTTCTGGTCCGAAGCGGCCAGAGAGGCCACCAAATGCCGGGTGCAGACCACCGCGCCCACACTGACCACCGCGCTGCCCAGCAGCACGAAGAGCAGGATCAGCACCTGAAGCTGGCGCAGGGGTTGCAGGCTCTCGCCCACATCGTCCACCACCACCAGCACCCAGGGCATGGAATCCAGACGCATCATGGCCGCCAGCAGGTTCTGGCCGCCCTCCTTGCCCGCGGGCGCGTCCAGGGGCATGGTCAGCATGCCGTTGTGCGCGGCCTTGAGCGAAGGCAGCTTGAACTTGCCCATGATCTTGCCGTGATACAGGGAATCGGTCTGGAGCACGCCCTGCTCGCTGACCAGGAAGGCGTCGCTGTGCTGGCCGGAATAGACCCGGCGCAACAGGGCGTCGATGGCTTCCATGTCGATGGTGGCGCGCATGATGTAGCTGCGTCCGCCTTCGTGCCGGAGCACCGCGATGATGAAATGCGGCACGTGCCGGTAGCCCATGAACACATCGCTGACATAGACGCCTTTGCGCAGCACTTCGTGGAACCAGGGGGTCTCGGCGTAATTGGCGTCGTTTAGATCATAGGGGCCCACATAGGCCACATGGCGGCCGTCCATGCCGATGATGCCCAGATCCACAAACGAGCGGCTGTTGTTCTGCATGACGCTGAAAATCTCGCTCAGTCGGGCGGGATCGCTCAATTCGGCATAGGGGTGAGTGAAGGCCAGGGTTTTGATCTGGGCCACCCGCTCCACAATGAAGGTGTCCAGGGCACGGTGCTTGCTGCTGGTCACGGCCTCCAGGCCCGCGCTGATTTTCTCGTCGTAGATATTGTTGATGCGGTCCAGGCAGAACACACCCAAAGCCGCCAGCGGCGTAAGCGCCAGCAGGAGCAGGGTCAGCAGCAGGCGGCGGTAGATGGCTCTGTAGCCCCGCAGAGGGGCGGGCGACGTCAACGGCATGGGGGCGCCTCCTGAGCGTCGGTTGCGGGCAGCGTCCGGCCCGTGAACAAATCCCGGCAATGGGCGAGCATTTCCTCGCGCCGGGCCGCCACCTGGGCCGTATCCTGCATGATCATGTCCAACTGGCGGGTATGAATGGTCATATACCCGGCCACAGCCAGCAGATGTTCGCCTTCGTCAGGGTCCATGCCTTCCAGGCGGGCGCTGACGGCGTCGTTGCGCAGCACGGGCGCGAAGCCGAATTCCCAGAGCAGATCAGCCACGAAACGCACCCGCAGGATGCGCCGTTCAATGTTTGCCGCCCCGCCGCGCAACTGGAACAGCAGATAATTTTCCTTGCTGCGCTCGCCCAGGCGCGCTTCCACCGAGACGAAATGAAAGCCGAAGCGCGAATGCAGGCTGCAATAATCACGCGAAATCATGAAATAGTTCTTTTCAGAAAAATACGCGGTCTGGGCCGCCGGGTCCAGATGCGGATTGGCCGTGGCCTCGAACAGCACGGACAAAAAGCCCTTGCCGTCCACGGGCGGCGGCCCCTGCCAGGGATGGGCGTTCATGCCGCGCCAGAGGGAGAGCATGGGCCGCGAGGCGATCCGCTCCACATCAATGACCGGCCCGGCAGGGGTGGCGGCAAAGCCGTCGCTGAGATTGACCACCCAGAATTGCTTGAGCACCGTATCCCGCAGCTGCTTGACCCGCTGGGGCGCGTACTTTTTTTCCGCGCCCAGGGCGAACATGGCGCTGACCGCCTTTTCATGGCAGTAGCGGGCGATGTCGTGGTAGGTGGCGCAGTTGGCGGCTTTGAAGTCCACGCTGTCCACATCGATGGTCAGGGGCAGAATATGGGTGGCCGCGTGCTGGAGAATGCGAAATACCGGGCTGCCCGGCATGAAGTCGCGCGGTTTCGCGGCTCCGGCCAGCAGTTCGTCCCGCCGACCGTCGTACACGCGGCCCAAATCCGCGCAGAGAGTGACTTTCCGTCCCTTGGGCAGGGTTTCCAGAGCCCCGTTCAACCCGAAAAGGGCCGGTTTGCCGAATTCGCGGGCCAGAGAGCCCAGGCGGGAGCCCAGCAGGCCGCGCTCGGCAACCAGGCCGGCGGCCCGGTCAATGAGCGAAGCCCAGAGATATCTGTCGTCGGGCAGCACCAGAATGCCGCCCTGCGGGAAGCGGCGCGCGTCCTCCCAGGTCCGGACCGGCACCACGGGCCCGCAGACCCGGCCGGGGTTGGCCGTCATGCCGCCCGCCAGCAGGGGCGACGGCAACGCGGCCTCGTCCGGAACGGGCAGGACCGACGTATCCGCCTGCGACGCCAACATCATGGGCCGTACCAGCAAAAGCCGCACCGGGGCGCCGGGGGCGCAGACCCAGGTCAACGAAAGCGGGCGGCCTTCGACATCCTCCAGGGCCAGGGCCAGTTCCGTGACCCACAGGGCTGTGGCGTCATCCAGAACCGGATGCTCCGGGTCGTGTGGTTCGCGGCCGCGCACCTCGTGCGGCGCGCTGCGGCTCACGCGCAGCAGGTCCACAGGCAGGGCGGAATATTCCATGTCTTGCGGCAGGCCGTCACAGGCATAAACATGCACATTGACGCCATGCGGCTGCAGGGGATTGCCCGTGTGGGCCAGCCCGCCCCAGGCGCCCTCCTCCACGGCCAGACAGGTCACGCAGACGCCCGCCCCGGCCTCGGTAAGGCCGCGCGCCCGCCGGTAGATCAGGGCCTGCGCCCGCTGCTTGCGGGCCAGGGTGACGTGCAGGGCATTCAGAATTTCCTTGTCCGGCGCGTCCAGCGGCACGGAGGGCCCCCAGAGCAACAGGCCGGGATCCGTGACGTTTTCCGCCGCGCCCGGATCGTCGCTCTCGTTTTCACCTTCAGGAACCGGGCGCGGCCAGAGGCGACCCCGCAGCAAAAGACGCATGGGCCGTTGACATCGGTCGCGTAGAGCGCGCACCTCGGCCAGTACGGCTTCGGCCAGATCTTCGGGCAACAATGTGTTTTCCACCAGACTGCCCAAACTTTCGGACAGCTTGGACAGATGCTCCGGACCAAAACCACCCGCCGCCTGAATCCGGCGATTGATCTCGCTTTGCAGGTCGCCGCTCTGGAAAAAATGCTGACAGCCCGCCGCCGTGACCACAAAGCCGAGGGGCACGGCTTGCGGAAAACGCCCGCGCAGGCTCTCCAGACGGGCCGTGGCCGGGTCCACCAGGGCTTCCTCTCCGGCGTCGTCCAGATTCCCGTGGCCCAGCGGCAGCACCAGCGGCCCCAGCAGACAGGATTCCGGCTCATAGACTTCGGCGGCCACGGTCTTTTGCAGCTCCGCGAAACGTGCATAGAGCGCCGGGCCGGGGGTGGGATCCAGGCGTTCCAATTGCTGGATGCACTGAAAGACCTGGGTGGCGACCCTGGTGCAGAGCGCGCGGACGCGGTACAGGCCGAAGGGGTGATCGCAACAGAGCGTATACTCCACTTCGGTCATGGTTTCCTGAAACTTATTCCAGGCGGTGAGAAAGAGCTTGAAGGAGTGATGGCGCAGGGCGAAAAAACGCTCGGCTTCGCCGACGTCGGACGCAGCCCCGCCGGAGGCTTTTTTTGTGGAGCGCGTGAGAAAACCCAACAGACGGGAAAGGGACATGGCGACTCCGTCGGCGGTTCTGCCGCCCCGTGAGGGTGGATGCGCATGCCGCGCGCCAAGCCGCGCCGCGTTGCTCCGCCGGATTGCGGGGATTGTTTTTTCTAGCACAATCTCCGAACCGCTTCAAGAGAGGTCCCGACGAAGAGAGAGGGCACATCTGTGCGAAGGCCGTCAGGGCTTGCCGCACGGACGCGGCATGCCCCCAAGGCGGGCCGCCCAGGCTGCTCAGGGGGTGTCGTCATGAGATGGATTTTTGTATTATATCAAGGAGAAAGAGCCTTTTATGAGGAGAGTGCACTCTTCTGGTACTTGACCGGAATAAAAGGCGAATTCAACGCAGAAATAATCGAAAAGACACTCATGGCGACATCCCCTAGCCCTGCGGCAGGGGCGCCACCCGGGCGCCTCCGGGCAACGGCGCGGGTGCCTCGGGCCGACCCACCTCGGCCAGGGCCCGCATCTGCGCCATGCACTGCTCCAGAAACTGCGGATCGCCCACATCCTGGCAGAGAAAGGCGTTGATGTCCGGCATGGCGGCAATGGCTTCGTCTATTTCCGCATTGCTGCCCCTGGCATAGGCCCCGATATTGACCATGTCCTCCACCCGGCGGAAGGTGCTCATGCGCCGGGTGATCACCCGCCCGGCCAGCACATCTTCCCTCTGGCAGATGTCCGAACGCAGACGACTGATGGAGCGCAGCACGTCGATGGCCGGAAAATGCCCCTGGTCCGCCAGATCACGGGTGAGCACGATATGCCCGTCCAGAATGGAACGCACCGAGTCGGCAATGGGTTCGTTGAAGTCGTCGCCGTCCACCAGGACGGTGTAAATGCCGGTGATGGTGCCTTTGGCCGAGCGCCCGGCGCGTTCCAGCAGTTTGGGCAGCTGGGCGAAGACCGAGGGGGTGTAGCCCTTGGTGGTGGGCGGCTCGCCCACGGCCAGGCCCACTTCGCGCGCGGCCATGGCAAAACGGGTCACGGAATCCATCATCAAGAGCACGTCCATGCCCTTGTCGCGGAAATATTCGGCCACGGCCGTGGCCGCGTAGGCCGCGCGCATACGCACCAGTGGGGACTGGTCCGAGGTGGCGATGACCAGCACCGAGCGGGCCATGCCCTCGGGGCCCAGGTCCCGTTCCATGAATTCCACCACTTCGCGGCCGCGCTCGCCGATCAGGGCGATGACGTTGACGTCGGCCCTGGTATAGCGGGCCATCATGCCCATGAGCGTGGATTTGCCCACGCCGGAACCGGCCATAATGCCCACGCGCTGTCCCTTGCCCAGGGTCAGCAGGCTGTTGATGGAGCGCACGCCCACGTCCAGAATGTCCGTAATGCGCGGACGCTGCAACGGGCTGGGCGGGTCGGCGTAAATGGGGGTCAGCTCGGGATGCCACTGGGCTCTGGCCTTTATGGCCCATTCCGGCGTGAAAGGGGCCTGGATTTCCAGCTGGCGCTGAAAGTCGGCCTGGCCCCGATCCCCGGCGGGCAGGGGCGAGGTGTAGATTTCCGCGCTCACGGGCGGCCCGGCGTCCAGGGGCGTGCCGAAGGCGTCAAAAGCCCGGCCCAGCAGCTCCGGCCCCACGGGAAAAACCGGCGGCAAGCTGGTATTGCGGATGAGGCTGCCCGGCCGGATGCCGCGCATGTCCCCGTAGGGCATGAACAACAGATTGCCGTCACGGAAGCCCACCACTTCGGCGGCGATGCCCTCGCTTTCCCCGTCGGGGAGCATATGGCAGACCGCGCCCAGGGGGGCGCGCAATCCGCCGCCCTCGGCCACCAGGCCAACCACCTTGTTGACCTTGCCGAACAGCCGGATGGGATTGCTGGTGCGCAACAGCTGGGAACAGGCGCGCGGGTCCAGTTTCATGACGTTCTTACTCCAGATCCGCCGCTAGAGCAGTTCAAGTGTTAAATTCTACTTGCCATCCGCGCCCGGCAAAAAACCGCCATTGGAAAGCACCTCGCGCTCGTCCCCGTTCTCCACGGGAAAGAGCTCTTCCTCCAGCTCCGCGAGGCTGGGATTTTCCTTGGCCGAAGCGTCGGGCGTATCTGGGGCCGCGTCAAATACGGCCGCAGCCGCCGTACCTTCGTAGCCGCCCGTATCAGCTTCGGGCCGGGCGGCGGCAGAGGGAGCGGCTTTGATACGGGGCCCTTCCTCGCCCAAAGGGGGCAGCCAGGCTTCGGGTAAATCTTCGGGCAAATCCTCGGCCAAAACATTGGGCTGTACGCCCGCATCCATGGGCGGCGCGGGTTCGGGCCGTACTTCCTGTACCGGGGGGGCAGGGGAAATTTCGTCTTCCGGCTCCGGTGCGACCGAGGTCGGCGGCGTTGCCGCGCGGCCAGGTTCGGACTCTTCCGCAGAAATGGAGGCCGCGCCGGGCTCAGGCGCTGACGGGGCCGCAGGGACGGGCGTTGGAGGCTGTATCGCCCCGGGAACGGCAGCTTCCTGGGGCAGGTCCGGTTCGAAGTCGGATTCAGAGGCCGTATCAACAGCGGGCACAGCTTCCGGCTCAGGGATAATCTCGGAAGCAGCATCAGGGACGGCCTCAGGCGAATGGTCCGGCTCGGGCGCGAGCGTCGCGATTCTGCGTACTTCGCGCTCCACCAGCTCATGCACGGCGGGCGCGTCCTTTTCCTCGTCCTCGCGCACGGGCAAAGCCAGATGGCTCAGAATGCCGTCCACCAGATCCCGGAAATGCTCGCGCCGACTGTCCACGCTGCCGCTGACGCTTTCAGCCACCAGGCCGCCGCGTTCAACGGCCGTGTCGCCGTTGACGATCCATTGCTTGAGTTCCGGCGCGCGCTCGCGCGCGGCCATGAACATGTCGCTGACCGTGGCCTCATCCTCGGGATTGACGCGTACGGTCACGGTAGCCCGGTCTTCCAGCAGATTCAGGGCCTCCAGAACCAGGGAGCGCAAAATGGCCCCATGCTCTTTGTCCAGCAACCAGCCCGTGCCCGCGCCGACGGCCGTCCGCACCAGCTCCACCAGTTCCTCGCGCCAGGAATCGCCGATGGCCTGCCGCTGGGCGTCAATAGCGCGCAGCACCACGGCCAGGGACTGCCCCAGATCCGCGCGGAATTCCCTGAGTTCATCCCCGGCCTGATCCATACCGGCCTGAAAGCCCTCGTCGTGGGCCGCCTCGCGGATGCGTTCGGCCTCTTCACGCGCGGCCCTGGCCGAGGCCAGTTCCGCGGCGGCCTGCTCCTGGGCGGCTTTGCCCGCCGCCTTGAGGGCTTCGCCTTCGCGGACCAGTTTTTGGCGCTCGGCTTCGGCCTCGGCCTTGGCCTCTTCCAACACTTTCTGGCGTTCGGCATAGGCAGCGCCGAGAATCTCGCGCGCCCGGTCCGCCGCCCTGGCGCGCACCCGCTCCAGATAATCTTCCTGCTGCTCCCGCTTGAGCCGCTCGCGGCGCATGGGCTCCTGCATGGCGTCCAGTTGCTCCACGGTGGCTTCGCGCTCCCCCATGAAGATGGTGCCCCATTTTTTGCGCAATTCGTCTGACGCCATGGCCGCTTCCCGCAGTTACAGATTGAGCCGCCGCCGGGGCCGCACGAAGATTGGAGCATTTCAACGTTGAAAATGTTGAAATGCTCTGGTGGCGGCGTCAGCTTTGAAATGCAGTGCATTTCAAAGCTGATCCGCTCTAGACGAAAACCTCGCCCGCGCCCCGGCTGACCACCACCTTGTTTTCGGCTTCCAGGCGGCGCACGATCTTGACGATGTTCTGCTGGGCGGTTTCCACGTCCGAGAGTTTGGTGGGCCCCATGAATTCCAGCTCCTCGCGGATCATGTTGCCCGCGCGCTCGGACATGTTCTTGAAAAACTTGTCCTTGAGGTCGTCGCTGGCGCCGCGCAGGGCCAGGGTAAGATCCTCGTTGGAAATCTCCTTGAGCAGTTCGCGCACGCCCCGGTCGTCGATATTCTTGCAGTCCTCGAAGACGAACATGAGGTTGCGGATGTCCTCGGCCATCTGGGCGGAGTCTTCCTCGATTTCCGACAGCACTTCCTCTTCCGTGGCACGGTCCACGGCGTTGAGGATTTCGGCCACGGACTGCACGCCGCCCACCTTCTTGCCTTCCTTGCCGCCCATGGCGATAAGCTGGCTGGTGAGCACCTTGTCCACTTCCATAAGCATGTCTTCGGGCACGGATTCCAGTTTGGCCAGACGCGTGAGCACTTCGGAGCGCACGCCGGCGGGCAGGCTTGTCAACAAATTGGCGGCCTGGTCCGGATTGAGGTGGCCCATGATCAGGGCCAGGGTCTGGGGATGCTCATTGCGCAGGATCTGCGAGAGCAGACGCGGACTGACCTGTTCCAGTTCCCGGAAAGGCGCGGGGCCGGTATCCAGACTCAGGGAGTCCATGACATATTTGGCGGTTTCCGGATCCAGATTCTTGACCAGCAGACGCTTCACGGTATCGCTGCCGCCGGAGATCATATCCACGCCGTCCACCAGGGATTCATGGAACTCGCGCAGCACTTCCTCCACGGTTTCCCTGGGCACGGGCTCCAGTTCCACAATGGCTTTGGAGACGTCGGCTATTTCCTGCCGCTCCATGCGCTTGAAGACGTCAGCCGTAAATTTGTCGCCCATGGCGAGCAACAGCACGGCAATACGCTGATGGCCGGTCAACTCCATCCCCTACTCCTTAAAAGTAATTACACTTGAGATTTCCGCTTGACGGCGGGCAAAGCCCGCCTACGGAAATCTCGCGAGCCTTGCTCCACTTCGTCTCGCAAGGCCGAGCATTTTAACAGTAAAGAGAATTTCATGGTGAAAAATGCTCTAAAGCTCGGGTACACGCGCACAGGAGGGCGTCCGTTGTTATTTTTCCCTGTCCTCAAGCCAGCGCCGGATCAGCCGGACAGCCTGGTCCATGTGCTGCTCCGTGAAGTGGAAGAGGCGCAATTTCAACTCCTCCACCCGCTGGTTGGTTTCCTTCTGGGCATGCCGCAAAGCCTTGAGCTCGGCCAGGGAAGGCAGGCGGGACGTCCCCCCGCCCCCGGACGGCAGCGATTTAAGATCAGGCCTTTGCTGTTTCATCATTCCTCATCCATCCGCGCACCAAGGTCACCACCTGTTCCATGTGATTGTCGGAAAGGGTAAAGATGTGCGCTTTCAGGGCTTCAATATCCTTGAACACCAACTCGCCGTCATCCTCTTCCTGTTCGGGACCTTCCTCGTCGGCCTTGGCCGCTTCCTCCAGGGCTTCGTACAGGGCAAGCTGTTCCTCGGCCGCGGGCAGACCTTCCAGGCCTTCCACCATTTCCCCGGCTTCCACCTTGGGCCGGATCAGTGCCAGCACCACGGGCCGCACGATCAGCATCAGGAAGAGGAAGGCCAGCAGGGCATTAAGCAACGGTTTGCCCAGACGCTCGGCGTAATCGGCCAGCAAGTCGGCGAAATTGGGGTCCTTGGGCGGTTCCGAATCGGTAAAGGGAGCGGAACTCACCTCCAGCAAGTCGCCGCGCCCCTTGTCCAGGCCCACGGCGTTGGAAACCAGCTGCCGCACGCGATCCAGCTCTTCCGCCTTGCGGGGCACAAAGGACCATTTGCCGTCAGCCTTTTCATACGTCCCATCAATGATAACCGCAACGGTCAGGCGGCGCAAATCCCCCACATTGGCGACGATCTGCTGCTCTTCCTTGTTGATTTCGTAGTTGGTGGTGCGGGTTTCGCGGGTGCCGTTCTGGTCCGAAACGGAGCCGGTGATGCCGTCGCCGCGAAAATTGGTGTCCGGCGCGCCCGCTTCAAGATTGGCCCGGCCCTGCTGGCTTTCCTCACTGCGCTGTTCGCTGCGCACGGCGGTTTTTTCAGGGTCGAAAAATTCCCGGCGAATGGTTTTCTGGCTGAAATCCATGTCCGCGTTGACCTTGGCGATGACCCGGCCCGGCCCGAAAAGGGGTTGCAGCATTTCCTCAATGCGCCGTTCCAGATTGCGCTGCACCTGAAGGCGATGCTCCATCTGGGTGCTGCTGGCCCCGGCCAGACTGTCTTCTTCCGGCTGATAGAGCACCTTGCCGCCGTTATCCGTGATGGACACATGGCCCTTGTCCAGGCCTTCCACGGCCATAAGCATCATATTCAGGATGGCGCTGATTTCTTTCTGATCGGGCTTGCTGTTGGGATTGGTCAGTTTGAGCACCACCGAGGCCGAGGGGGACTGGCGCTCCTCCACAAAAAGACTGCGCTGGGGGATGACCAAATGCACACGGGCGCTTTCCACGCTGGGGAATTCACTGATGGTGCGCGAAAGTTCGCCCTGGAGCGCGCGGGTGTAGTTGATTTTCTGCACAAAGTCGGTCTGGCCCACCTTGACCTTGTCAAAAATTTCAAAGCCGATGCCCTGCCCCACCAGACCGCCTTCTCCGGCGATCTTGATGCGCTGGTCGTAGACCACTTCCTTGGGCACCATGATGGTGGCCCCGTTGTCGGCCAGCTGATAGGGAATTTTGTCGGTCTGCAGGGCCTTGACCACATGGCTGGCGTCTTCCGCCCCCAGATTGGAATAGAGCACGCGGTATTCTGGTCGGCCCACCCAGACCGAGAGTCCGATGACAGCCGCGAGCAGCGCCACCGCGCCGCCTGCCACGGCCACGCGCTGAATGACGCTCATCTTGCTCCAGATTCCCTTCAGAGTGTCCACGAAATTCGCAATGAAAGCGGGCATGGCGTTTCCCCCGGTCCTTTCTCAGTCTTTCCGGCAGCAAGCCGGGCATTGCCCAGGAATAGCAATTGCCATGCCAATTCTTAACTCATTGAAAAACAACAATATTTAATAAAATGCAAGGCGAGTCGTCCCGATTGTTCAAATTTGTGACGCAAGACCTGAAAACAGTCAGCCTCGCGCCGGACACGGACGCGAGGCTGACTGTTGTGCGGAAAGAAATTTTTTTATCGTGTGGTAAATGCGGACCTGTCGTAGGAAAGCGTCGTCACGAGATAGATTTTCGTGTTATATCAAGGAAAACAAGCCCGCTTTAAAGGAGTGTACTCTTATGGTACTCGACTGAAAAAGCGGGCGAAAGTTTGACGCAGAGATAACCGAAAAGATACTCGTGACGGCACTTTCTAGAATTGCATCTTGGAAATTTCCTTATACGCCTCCAACACCTTGCCGCGCACGGCGCTGGTCAGCTTCATGGCCAGGCTGGATTTCTGCATGGTGATCATCAGCTCATGCACGTTCTGGCTGCGGCCCGAGGCGAAGTCGTCAATGGCCTGGGCCTTGGCGCTCTGCAGCTCATTGACCTTGTTCAGCGAGCCTTTGATCGTGTCGCCGAAGCTGTTGGACGGCGTGACGGGCGTGTGCTGCTGGTCGGGGTAGCGGATGAAATCGGCCTGCGCGCCGAAAGTCTCCCCTTTGTCCACGCTGTCACGCAGCAGGCTCTGGTCCAGGGTGTGTGAAAACAAGGTCTGTTTGCCCACGGGCATGCCCTGCTTGAGGGAGCCGTCCACCTTGTTGAAGTGCTGCAACGCATCGCTGTAGGCCCGCAAGCCCAGTGCCTGAACGCTCATGACATACTCCTATCGACTGCACGGCCTATGACTTGCCGATTTCCAAAGCCTTGTTGTACATGCCCTTGATGGCTTCCACGGTGGTGACATTGGCTTCGTAATTGCGCTGGGCGCTCATCAGATTGGCCATTTCCTCCACCACATTGATGTCCGGATACGAAACATAGCCCTCGGCGTTGGCGTCGGGATGCCCAGGCTCATAGACCTGCTTGAGCGGGCGCTTGTCCATGGTCACGGCCATGACGCGCACGCCCTTGAGCTCGCGGTCCAGGGCCGAGCGCATGTGCACGGAAAAAGGATCGTCCACGTCCGTTGCCGCCTGCACCACGGTGCGCCGCCGGTAGGGGCCGCCCTGGGGCGTGCGCGTGGTTTTGGCGTTGGCCAGGTTCATGGAGATGGTGTTGATACGGGTGCGATCCGCCGTCAGTCCGGAAGCGCCGATATCGAGTGCGGTCAGAAAATCCATAACGATCTCCCGGCTAAGCCTGCTTGCCGTCCTGGATTATGGTGGACATGCCTTCGAAGGTTTTGCTCATGATCTGGGTAAGCGCGGTGTATTGCAGCTGGTTCTTGGCGTGCTTGGCCATTTCCTTGTCCAGGCTGACGCGGTCCTCGCCGTGGATCTGGCGCGGCTTGAACTGCTTGGACCATTCAGGGCCGAAATTGTCCGGATTAAAGGCCGCCGGCATATGCCCTTCGCTGGTGGCGCTCATGCGCCCCTTCATGTCCAGGCCCAGCGCGCTTTGCAGTTCTTTTTCAAAAGCCAGCTCGCGCGGCTTGTAGTTGGGCGTTTCCACGTTGGCCAGGTTGCTGGTGATCACGTTCTGCCGCTGCAGCTGCATATCCATGACCCGGCTGACAAGACCGATCTGGCTGTTGAACATACTTTTCATAAAGCCTCCCGCATTCCCGACAGGAATGCCTGCCCCGGAGAAGCAAAGTTTGTTCCACAGTCTGTTTTATGTGCGAATTCAGATAATTGCAGATAAAAAATAAAAGCCGCGCCAAGGTTTTGGCGCGGCCGAAGTTCCTTCAGAACGGGAACAGGATGCGGCGAGAGTCAGGACTCCGGCAAGAGCGTTTTTCCGAACAGGCACATGGCGCCGCTCAGAGGCGCATCTGGGCGTCCGTGACGCCCAGGCCGCGCAGCCGCAGATAGACTTCGGCGCAGGCCTGCGCGTCGGAGGCGGCGTTGTGGTGTTTGAGCGCGATGCCGAAATACTCGCAGACCAGATTGAGTTTTTTGGACGGCAGGGGCAGGCTGCGCCGCGAACCTTTCAGGGTGCAGAGAAAAGGCGCCTCCGGCGCGGGCAGACCGGCGGCACGGCAACAGGCAAGGAGCACGCGCCGGTCAAAGGAGGCGTTGTGCGCCAGCAGAAAATGCGCTCCGCACAATATCGCGCCCGCTTCCGGCCAGGCCTGGGCGAAGGAGGGCGCGTCCCTGAGCATGGGCCAGGTCAGGCCGTGAATTTCCGTAAACAGCACGCGCGCGGACGGCGGCCGCAACAGACGGTAAAAGCAATCCGTAACGCGGCCGTCCTCAATGCGCGCAAGGCCCACAGCGCAGGCGCTGTGGGCCGCATAGCCGGACGTTTCAAAATCAATGGCCACACAGGGGCCGCTCAGTACGCTCATGCCCCGGCGGCAGCGGCACGGGCGGCTTCGGCCAGACGGGCGGCGATATACGCGCGCATGGCCGCGTCGTCCTCATCCAGGTTGAAGCAGCAGGCGTCCTCGCCCATCAGGCCCTCGGGCACGTAATCGCCCTTTTCGTCCGGATCCGTAATCATGTCGGCGTAAAAGCAGACGGACAGCCAGCGGCTTTCCGGTTCGTCGTCCACCACGTCCACCAGCACGAAAAGCTCGCGCTTCCGCTGCGCCTCATGCCGGGCGCGCAGGGAATAACTGATGCCCGGCCGGGCCTTGAAATCCAGGCTCACGCCGGACAGGCCCACGAGAAAGTCCTTGTAGACCACGAAAGCCTCTTTGGCCTTCAACGGATCAGCCTGCCAGTTGTCCAGAAAATCCCGCACGTCCTGCGGGCACACAGCGCTCATATCCACTCCTTGCATTTTAGAACAATTTCATTTTGAAATTGCCCTGCTGACGCGAAAGCGGCAGCCGCCACAAAGACCGACCCGACGGGCGGCCCGCAGGGCCGTGCCTGTAGCCCAAAGGGCGTACAGGCATCGAGAGCAACGCGGCTTGGATTCCGGCGAAGCGACCGAAGGCAGCCCGAAGGACTTCCCCGTTGCGACAACGGAGCCATACGGGGAGCGACAGCAACGATAACCACGTTTTTCGCCAGAATGCCGACTTTGAAATTTATAAAATTTCAAAGTTACTCTGCTCCAAGGCCGCCGCTCACCGGCTCCACTGCCAGGGCGGCGTGCTCATATTCAGGCCCCAGAGACCACGCCGGTCCACAACGGCCTGATGCTCCTGAATGTACCAGCGGCGGCAGAACATGGCCTTGCACGTCGAACGGTTCACCCAGGCCAGGCCCTCGACCAAAAGCTGGTAATTGACGGATGTTCCGGCAACCTGGACAAGGGCGCTCACCGCGCCCTTGTCGTCCTCGCCCACGCTGTCCACGCCCACCTTGGTGCCCTTGGGCATCAGGCGGAGCAGAAAGTCCCGCGCATCGGGGCCGAAGGGCTGGCTCAGGGAGGGCGCGTCAATGCCGTAAAAACGGAGAATGGTGGTAGGTTCGTCCCTGTCCGCCTTTTCGCTGACCGAGACGGTGTTGCCGTCCTCCACCCGCACCACATAAGCATCCCAGGCGCGTGCGTCAGGGCAGAGCCAAAGGAAAAGAAAAATGACCAGCAAACAGGCTCCGGCCCGCATACTCATGCGCCCTCCTCTGCCGCCGAAATATCGGCGGCGACGTCGCGTGATTCCGTCCGCGACGCGGATCGGCGGCGGGCGGAACGCAATGCCGGAAATAATGCCCGCGTCGCAACGCCTTTGTCAAGGCATGCGGCGCGGGGCGTCACCTGTGCCGCGCGGGCGGCGAAAGCCGCCGCCCGCGCGGCCAGATCTTTGCAAACAGGGAATTGTCGCTAGCCCCAGACGGTCCGGCCGACCTGGTAGGCCCCCACAGCTATGGCATAAGCCAGCGCCGTGTTGAACAGGATGCTGAAAGCCACCCAGCCCCAGCTTCCGGCCTCCTGCCTGATGACCACCAGGGCCACGAAGCAAGGCGAATAGAGCAGCACGAAGAGCATCAGGGACAGGGCCGTGGCCTTGGACCAGGAGGGATCGCTCTTGAGGCGTTCGGCCAGAGGCGCGGCGTCTTCGGGGTCCTGCTCGCCCAGCGCATATGCGGTGCCCATGGTGGCGACCACGGCTTCTTTGGCGGCAATGCCGGCCAGCAGGGCGATGTCCGTACGCCAGTCGAAACCGGCGGGTTTGGTCACGGGCTCCACGAACCTGCCGAGACGCCCGGCCACGGAGTAGGCCAGCTCCTCTTCGCCGAGTTGGTCGCGCACATCGGCCAGTTCCCCTTCCAGGGCCTCGCGTCCCTCGGCGCCTTCAGGCAGCGCGTTGACCTGCGTTTCGAGCTGTTCGATCTTCTGCTCAAAAGGAGCGGCGGCTTCTTCAGGCAGGGACGGGAAGGTCATGGCGGCCCAGATCACCACGGAAATGGCCAGAAGCACGGTACCGGCCTTTTTCAAATACATCCAGGCGCGTTCCCAGCAGTGCAGCAACACGCTGAACAATGTGGGCATGCGGTACGGCGGCAGTTCCATGACAAAAGGCGTGGCTTCGCCCTTGACGATGGACGAACGCAGCAGGCGGGCCACCACCAGAGCCGCCACCCAGCCGGTAATCATGATCAGGAACATGACCGTGGCCGCGTTTTCCGGGAAAAAGGCCCCGGCCAGCAACAGGAAAACCGGCAGTTTGGCCCCGCAGGTCATGTACGGCAAGGTCAGCAGGGTCGCCAGCTTTTCCTTGGGGCTGCGCAGGGTGCGGGTGGCCATGGCCCCGGGAATGGCGCAGCCGCCCGCAATGCCGCCGGAAATGACATAGGGCATCACCGAGGCGCCGTGCAGACCGAAGAAGCGGAAAATCCGGTCCATCATATAGGCCATGCGGGCCATGTAGCCGCTGTCCTCCAGAAAGGAGATCAGGGCGAACATGATCATGATCAGGGGCACGAAACTGACCACGCCGCCCACACCGGCGATGATGCCGTCCACGACCAGGGACTGGGCCAAGCCCCCGGGCAGCACGCTGGTGCAGAAGTCGCCCAGCCAGGCAAAACCGTCTTCCACCCAGCCTTGGGGATACGCGCCGACCTCAAAGGTGATCTGATAGATCATGTAGAGCACGCCAAGCATGATCAGCGGGCCGAAAAAGGCATTGGTCAGCACTTTGTCCAGCTTGTCGGAAAGAGCCAGACGGCTCTTGCCCGGATCCTGGCTCACAATGCCGTCACGCAGAATGCTGCGGATGTAGCCGTAACGATGGTCCGTGATCACGGATTCCATACTGGTGTTGAGCGTGTCGCGGACATGCGCCACCGCCTTTTTGCAGATGGCTTCCAGTTCGACCGTGGTTTTGGCGTCGGCGGCGCGGGCTTCCTTGAGCATGTCCCCATCGCCCTCAAGCAGCTTGAGCGCCACCCAGCGGGACTGGTACCGCGCGGCCAGCAGTCCGGAACTCTCAATGCCTTTTTCCAGCTCCAGAAGCGCGGTATCCAGGTCCGCGCCGTAGGAAAGGCGCAAGGGGTCCCGTTTGCCCGCCCGGGCCAGGCTAACGGCCAGCTCCATGGCTTTTTTAAGTCCCTCGCCGGTACGGGCCACCATGGGCACCACCGGAATGTCCAGCATCCGGCTCAGCCGGTCCATATCAATATGGATGCCCGCGGCGCGGGCCTCGTCCATCATATTGCAGGCCAGCACAACGGGCATGCCCATTTCCAGCATCTGCACGGTCAGCAGCAGATTGCGTTCCAGAGCGGAGGAATCCACCACATCGATGACGGCCTGCACATTGTTGGCCGCCAGTTCGCGCCGGGCCACCAGTTCTTCCTGGGAATAGGCGGTCAGGCTGTAGGTTCCGGGCAGGTCCACAAGTGTCACCGGCTCGCCGTTGAAGACGAACTGGCCCTCCTTTCTGTCCACTGTCACGCCGGGGTAATTACCCACATGCTGACGGGCCCCGGTGTACCCATTGAACACCGTGGTTTTGCCGCAGTTGGGATTGCCCGCCAGCGCAATGCGCACCATCGCGGACGATCCGCCGTGCATTTCCTCCACCGATTTGAACTGCCTCACCGCACTCATGCCGGAACCTCCCCCATGGCATAATCGGCGGCAGGGACCACCTGCCGCCCACAATCCGTGACCCGAATATCTCTCATTGCCGGGACTCCATAAAAATGAAATTCATTTCCGAAATGAACTAGCTACTTGTCCTCCGGATGTCAAGCATTCATGACGAACGCAGGCATTCCCGCAATGAGGAGACGCCGCACGAATGCACCATATGGATGGGAATATTGCGCGACCTTGCCAACTGCATGGCTTTGCGCTTGGCCTCGTGGGAAATTTTGTTGGTGAACACGATCACCCTGTCCGGATTGCCGATCTTGTCCATGAAATTCCGTTCATTGCGGCTAATGCACTTAAGACTGTGGCCGCCTTCCTTAGCCGCCGCGATATACTCGGGCTTCAGCCTGTCCATGCCGCCGATCAAGGTAACGCACATAGCTTTTCTCCTGGCTATGGCCTTCCCGCTGACCCCCGTGGCGAAAAGAACCGTTTGTATCCGCTTTACGTGACTTCTTTATAATTGAAAATGAATTTCAAAGTCAAGATAATTTTCATAACTCCTGTCGATTTGCTGAAAAATCCGCCGCAACGGCTGCCGTGCGTCAACAGGGCAAAGCCACCGTTTCCGACAGGCGCACAGTCACCACGTTCCGGCCGGGAAAAGCCTGGCTTGTGTAAAGCCAGTCGAGCCGGGCCGTCAGCCGCCGCGTCAATTCCAGTCCAAGCCCGAAACCGATGTCTCCCGCGAGATCGCTTTCTCTGGCCATGTAATTGACCACTTCGACCACGCCGCCGTGCTGGCTGATGTGAATGATGCCGCGCAAGGTATGCTGGAATGCGTTCCGCACAACATTGCCCAGGACTATACGTGCCGCGGCCTCCGGCAAAAGCATCCGGCAGGGGGCCGTTTCCAGAACGAACTTCAGATCTTTTTCAATATATAATTTATTTGTATCATGGACTATCTCCTTCAGCAGCGCATCGACATCCACCATGCCGGGCGCGGGCATTTCTGCCACATCCCGTCCAAGCCATAACAGCGTTTCCACCAGATGGGTCATGGTATGCCCGGCGCGGTCAATGCGCTGGACAATGGATTTTTCCATTTCCCGGTCCGTGCCACGGCGGCTCATAATCTTTCGCAGCAGTTCCGTGGCCGCGAGCACAACGCTGATGGGCGTACGCAATTCGTGGCTGCTGTACTGCAAAAACAGCTGTTCACGCTCCAGGCTTCGATGCTCGGCCACAAGGCTTTTCCGGATCAATGCGGCCAGCTTGTTCAATTCCGGATAGCAGAAGTCCGGCGGCGTCTCTTTCAGGCGTTGCTCGTCCAGTTCGGCGGCCCAGTCCGCCAGGGCCTTGGCCGGACGGGAGACTTTCCTGATCAGCAGGCGGGTGAACAGAAACAGCGCCGCCACTGTCACGGCGCTGACGCCCAGGAGAATCCGTACGGTTTCGGCCATCTGACGTCCCACCAGAGGGGACGCGTCCTCCTGTCTGACGCCCTGGCGCACGTAGTAGTCCTGCCCATCCGCGCGTACGCGCATGACAAAGTTGAGCTGTTGCGGCGGATCGGGCCATGAGCCCAGATCATACTTGTAGAGCGCCCCTTCCCGCAGCGGCGGCGTAAGATTGTCGCGCACCTCGGCGGGCATATCCTCCCAGCGGGGGGGCTACCTCCAGGCCGTTGACGTTTTGCAGGCCCCGCCTGCCCGCAGCAGGGGTGTCGGCCGCGTATAGCTGCACGGCCTGCGCCAGATTGGCCGAGATGATGCTGTCCAGTCCCTTGCCGAAAAAGCTCAGACTCAGAAAGGCATAGCCGACTACCGGCAACAGGGCGATGCCCAGAAAAGAAAGACTCAAAAACCATGAGAGGCTGATTTTCCGGTCCATCAGGAGGTTCCCTCGCGCAAGGCCACGCCGTGGCCGGGCATGGTGTGCAGCAGATTCGTGTCAAAAGGGGCGTCAATGCTCTTGCGCAGATGAAAAAGATGCACCTTGAGACTGTCGCTGTCCGGCGGATCGTCCCCCCATACGTCGAAAAGCAGCTTCTGCCTGCTGACCGCCTCGGGCGAGTGGCGCAGCAGTACGTGCAGGATGCGCCAGCCGATGGGCGAGAGTTGTATCAGTCTGCCCTGCCGCTCTACCCTGTGCTCCCTGACATCCATGAACAGATCTCCGCAACGCAATATTCTGGCCTGGCCGCTGCGCCGCTGGGACAGGGCCTGCAGCCGCGCCACCAGTTCGCGCATTTCAAAGGGCTTGATCAGATAATCGTCGGTTCCTGCCGCGAAACCGGCGAGCTTGTCGTCAATATGTCCGCGTGCCGTAAGCATCAGAACAGGGGTGTCGTCGCCCTCCTGCCGCAGCCGGGCGCAGAGCGAAAGCCCGTCGAGAAGCGGCAGATTGAGGTCGAGCGCAATGGCGTCGTAGGCCGTGCCGCATGCCGGAGCGCCTGCCAGTTGCAGGCCGTGCGCGCTGGTCCGGGCATAGTCGCAGTGCATGTTTTCCAGTGCGAGATATTCCACAATGGTTGTGGCCAGGTCCACATCATCTTCCACAAGCAGGATGTGCAGCATGCAGCGCCCCTCCCTTATCCGGAAGCGCAGGGCAATGAAGATTTTTGTTCTCTGCCCCCAAAAACGAACTCCGCGCGGAATGAACCATATCAAGACATGGATGCGTTTCGCACAGGCTGATCCTGACGCAGGCGGAGGGCAAAAAGACCATCAATCAGCGCTTCCTTGTTGTTTGGGCTCATAACGACCGCCCATGGCCTTGTATATTCCATTCTCCCAGGTGAGCAGCGTATACCGCGCCGAAAGCACGGACAATGCGGAATTGTCGGCTGTCGCCAGGGCCTCCAGATAATCCTTGAGCGACTCCCGGCCTTGGGCATGGCGCGTGCCGTAGTAGGCGGCAATGCGCCGGTCGCGTTCATGGACCTGCTGCGTCTGCTCCAGGGTCTGCCGTGCCAGAACGTAGGACGCGCAGGCGGTGTCCACCTCGTTGAGCGCCGTGGTCAGGCTTTGCACGAGGCTCAGCTGTGCGCTTTCAAAATCCGCTTCCGAAATTTTGACGTTCCAGCGCAGGGTATTCCAGTCCAGAAAGGGCAGGCTCAGGCTCGCCAGCCCCGTGAGCAGGGGCACATTGAAGAAGCGTCCGGCCGTGTCCGAACTGAGGTTGAGCGTGGAGCCCACGGTCAGGCGCGGGAACCAGGCGGCCCTGTCCGCCTCCAGGTTTTTGAAAGCCCCCTCCAGCCGCGCCTGGGCCGCATGGATGTCCGGCCTGGCGGCCAAGGCGGCAATGGGCACGTTGAGGTCCACGGGCACGGCGGCCACGGCCATGATGTCAGCGCCGTCGGGAGGGGGCGGCGTTTCGCCGGGCCGCATATTGCACAGATTGCGCAGCGTTTCCAGAGTTTCGGCCCGTTGCGTGCGCAGCTCCGTCAATATGTTCCCGGCATTGAGCAGGGACTGCTCGGCCTGAAGCGGCTCCACCACCGTGGCCTTGCCTTCCCGGTATCTCGCCCGGGCGATTTCAAGGATGCGCCGGTATGTCTCGGTATTGCGTTCCACCAGGGTGATGGATTGTTCGGTATACATCAGCCTGAACCAGGCGCTCACCACACTGTTGACAAGAGCCAGGCGCGCACCGGCCAGATCTTCCACGCTGGCGCGGTATTCCCAGGCCTTGGCGTCATAGGCGTCGCGCAGACGCCGCCAGAGGTCCAGCTCATAACTCATGGCGGCCTCGCCCTGCCAGCTCTCCCGCCAGGTTTTTCCGTCCTCCAGATGGTGGCCCGGCTTGAGATTGCGGGAGACGGAAGCCGAGCCCCCGGCGGAAAAGCCCGGCAGCAGGTCCGACGTTATGAGCCGCGCTTCATACTGCGCCCGGTTGACGGCAACGGCGCTGGCCGCCAGTTCCACTGTCCGGTCCAGGGCCGCCAGACCATAGCCTCGCCACCATTCCGTATTCAGATTATAGCGGGCGGCCGTCTGCCGTTCAGAGATGACCGCGCTCATGATCTCCGCCCCGGAACGCTCTTTCGCGGCGCAGGCCGAAAGCAGGCAGGCCGGGACCAGGGCCAGCAGCAGGACCGGAACGCAACGGAACATGCAACGCTTTGCCATCATTCCCTCGAGAGCGCCTCAATGGGGTTGAGCCGCGACGCGTTGCGCGCCGGAACAAAGCCGAAGCAGGTGCCGATGAGAGACGAACAGGCCACGGCCAGCAGGATGGAATCCATGGAAAACCGCAGTGAAAATCCCAGGGAGAGCATACTCGCGGCCACGCTGATCAGACCGGCCAAAGTTATGCCCGCCACGCTGCCCACCAGGCAGATCAGCACGGCTTCCAGCAGAAACTGTTCCATGATATTGACGCGCCGCGCGCCCACGGCCATACGCAGGCCGATTTCGCGCGTGCGTTCGGTGACGGAAACCAGCATGATGTTCATGACGCCGATGCCGCCCACCACCAGTGCGATAAGGGCTATGCCCGTTATAAGCAGGGTCATGGTGCCGGTGGCGCTTTCGATGGTCTGCCGGATGCTGTCGGTGTTGAAAGTGGAAAAATCCTTGCTGCCGTGGCGCGCGGTGAGCAGCCGCGTGATGTTCCGCTCCGCCATGAGCGGCATGACGCCGTCCGCGACCTTGACCGTAATGGAGGCGATGCTGTGGGACCCCGTAATCCTGTACATGACCGTGGTGTACGGAGCCCAGATATTCAGCGTGTCCGAAGGGCCGAAGCCCATATCCTTCTTTTTGACCACGCCCACGACCCGCTGGGGGCGGCTGTTGAAGAGCAGAATCCGCCCTTCCGCCTGCCCGATGGGAAACAGGCGCCGGCGCGTGTTCTCGTCGATGACCACCACGGACTCGTTGCGGCGCACGGCGTTCTCATCGAAAAAACCGCCCGAGGCCGGTTCCAGGCCCTTCACGTCAAAGTAACCGGCCCCCACGCCGTTGAGCTGCGCCGTAACCGAGATATTGCGGTACCGCAGCGTGCCGCTGGATGAAGCATTAGGGGTGCTGCTGGCGATATAGGGCTGCTGCGCCAGAATATCCGCATCGGCCACGGTCAGGGTGGTTATCTGGGCGGCCCGCTGGTCTCCGAAGCCCCTGCCGGGAAAGATGTCGATGGTGTTGGTGCCCATGGCGCTGATGTCGGCGATGATTTTTTCCTGCGAGCCCCGTCCCAAAGCCACCACGGAAACCACCGAGGCAATGCCGATGATAATGCCGAGCATGGTCAGGCAGGAACGCAGCTTGTGCGCCCAGATGGCTTGCAGGGACATTTTGACCGCCTCGCGCAGTTGGTCAAGACGTCCCGTCATCCTGAGCACGGGACGGACCGTCGCGCCGGGGGGCGCGGCCGGGGCATGGGGCCGGGTGCGCTCGTCGGAAACGATGCGCCCGTCGCTGATACGGATGACCCGCGCCGCATGCGCCGCCACCTTGAGATCGTGCGTCACCACAATGACCGTATGGCCGCGCGCGTGCAGCTCTTTCAGAATCTTCATGACATTGTCGCCGCTGGCGGAATCCAGCGCGCCCGTGGGTTCGTCCGCCAGGATGATGCGCCCGCCGTTCATCAGGGCGCGCGCGATGCTCACGCGCTGCTGCTGGCCGCCCGAAAGCTCGGCGGGCAGATTGCGCAGCTTGTCGTTCAGATCCAGGTCCGCAAGCAGGGCGCGCGCCCTTTGCAGGCGTTCCGCCTTGCCTTCTCCGGCATAGACGGCGGGCAGGGCCACATTTTCCAGGGCCGACAGCCGGGACAGCAGATTGTAGCGCTGAAAAACAAAGCCCAGATGCGCGCAACGCAGGACGGACAGGGCGTCCGGATCCAGATCGGCCGTATCCTGTCCGTTGATGCGGCATATGCCGCTGCCGGCCTTGTCCAGGCAGCCCAATATATTCATGAGCGTGGACTTTCCCGAGCCGGACGGCCCCACGATGGCCACGAACTCCCCGTCCTCAATGGAAAAGCTCAGTTCGTGCAAAACCTGAACGCGGTTTTCGCCACTGCCGAAAAATTTGCTGACCGCGCTGACTTCAATGATCGGCATCAGTGCGGTCCTCCGGGGCCCGGCCCCTTGAGTTCGGTCCGGGCGTCCATTTCCTCCCTGGTGACGCGTCCGGCCACGACCTTTTCCCCTTCGCGCAGGCCGTCCACAATTTCCATGCGCACGCCGTCCGAAAGACCCGTGACCACCCTGCGCGCTTCCGTCCCCCCGTTGTCCGCCAGTACCTGGACTATTTTGCCTTCAGGGCCGTCTTCGACCGCCAGCAGCGGCACGGTCAGTGCGTCCGCCTTTTCCGCCGTGACGATGACGGCCTGCACGGTCATGCCGATGCGCAGGCGGGCGTCGCCATTGTCCACCAGGGCCTTGCCGTAATAATACACGGCCGTGCCGGATGAGGAGGACGAGGAAGATGCGGACCCGGTCGAGGAAGACGAGGAACTCTCGTAGGTGCCGTCCGACAGGGTGGTCAGACCCGGATCAATGGACGTAAGAACGGCATGAGCCGACACGTCCGGCTCGCCCAGGATGTTGTAGGACACGGCCATGCCGGGCCGCACCGCCGGAATGTCGCCCTCGGAAATCTCAAGGCAGATCTCCATCCTGCCGAGATCGGCGATCTGGGCAATGGTGGGGGTGGACTGCGCGGCGTTGACCGTCTGTCCTTCCTCCACGGGAACCGACACTACCGTACCGGCCAGAGGCGCGGTGATTCTGGTATAACCCAGATTTTCCATGTCCGTGTTCACGGCCAGTTCCGTCTGGCGTACCAGGGCTTCCAGTTCCGCCACTTCGGCCCTGGCAAGGGCCCAGGCGGTTTCCGCGCTTTCCAGATCTTCCTGCGAGGCGGCCTCGCGGGCGCGCAGGGCCTTTTCGCGCCGATACTGCCGCTCGGCGATGCGGCGGCTGACCTTTTTGGATTCCAGGCGCTCCTGATAGGATTGCAGCAGGGCCTTGTCCGTCTCCAGCTGGTTCTGTTGCGTGGTGGCGTTGATTTCGGCGATCAGTTCGCCTTTGTTCACCATCTGTCCCACCCGGACATGGATTTTGACGATCTGCCCGGAAACCTGTGCGCCCACCGTGACCAGCTGGGCCGCCTTGACCTCTCCCGTGGCGTTGACGACGTGACGCACGGCGCTTCTGCGGGCCGCATCACTCAGATAGATTATATCCGGACGCGAGGTGCCGCTTGTCCATAAGCCCAGGCCCACGGCCAGAACCGCGACTGCCAGAGCCATGCCCAGAAGCCGTTTTCCACCCGCTGTTTTGAGCTTCACGCCCGTCCGCCTGTTTTTCTTGTTGCTTTCATTGCGGTTCAAGCTAGGACGGCATGGGTTAACGCAAGGTTAAGAGTCGCATCTGGTTGCAACTATTTTTACAAACCTTTCCCGCCCAGGCGGAAAGGCTTTCCCCGGCCCTGTTTGGGACTAAAAAAATTACTAATTAATTCGACCCGCTGCCGGGCGGAATCAATACGTTACAATTAAAATAAATTTATTTATATTTACTTTTATTTTACATCTTCCTATATATACTTATGAATAAAATTCTGCTTGCCGCAGCTGTTTTGGCAGTTCTGGCGTCGCAGCTTTTTCCGGCATCAGCTATCCAGGCCGCCGGGCCCGTTGCGCCGTTTGATCTGCCCGCCCGCGCTGTCCAGGCGTATGAGCAGCGCCTGCGTGAACAGGAGACCCCGCCCGCCGTCTATGCGGGGAAGGCAGGACGGAACGCCTGCAAAGGACGCGCGCCCTGCTTGCGGACCTGAATCTGGATGACTTGACACACAATCTTCCGCCGCGTCGGCCCCCAATTCCGGCGCGCGGGGCGTAAAGCGCTCAGGGCAAGGAGCGCGTTTTGCCGGGCT